>MDTF01013880.1_pt1 | contig 10482 bp, 10 predicted proteins | sample 811191 | NCBI WGS metagenome assembly MDTF01 (sample SAMN05326649, study PRJNA326480) | marine metagenome | isolation source: seawater | place: Southern Ocean | collected 2011
AAAATGAAAAAAATAATTAATAAAATATTATCCAATTTTGGGTTTTCAATAAATCGTTTAAAAAAAAAAAATAATCTTAATTTTGATGATATTTATCAAATGAAATTAACAGAAACACCAATCATTTTTGATGTGGGTGCTAATAAAGGACAAACCATAGAAAGATTTTTAAAAATATTTCCTAATTGTACAATTCATGCATTCGAACCAATCAAAGAAGAGTACTTAGGAATAAAAGAAAAATTTGCAAATAATAAAAATATTCATATTAATAACTTAGCATTAGGTGAGAAAGAAGAGGATAGAATACTGAACGTTATGATAAGATCTGGAACTTCTTCATTTTATGATCTAAATGAAAATACAGAGTGGTTAAAGGTTAGAAGCAAACAATATCAAACTAATACAAAAGATTTTAAAAAAAATACAGAGAATGTAAAAGTAATATCTCTAGATAGTTATTGTGAAGATAAAAACATTGAATTTATAGACTTACTCAAAATCGACGTACAGGGACATGAAGAAAAAGTGCTAGAGGGAAGTAAAATAATGTTTGCTAAAAATTGTATTAATGCAGTCGAAACAGAAATTATGTTTGATGATGTGTATAAAAAACATTTGAGCTTTAGTGATATTGAAAAACATCTATTGCCAAACTTTAGATTTTCAGGGATTAAAACATATAATAATAATTTATTTGAGGGGATAAATTTTTTTGCAGAAATTTTATATTTAAATAAAAGATTAATTAAATAGATTACTTGATGAAAAAAAATAAAGTTATAATTTTTGATTTGGATGGTGTATTAATCAATTCTGCTCCCAACATGAAGTATGCGCTAGATCAAACATCAAAGAAGCTTAATATCGATTTAAAATTTTCGCTTTATAAAAATTTTTTAGGACTCCCTTTTGAAAAAATAATAAAAAATATGGGATTTTATGAAAATGTTGAGAAGATAAAAAAAAACTATGAGTATTTTTCAAAGCAGAAATTATCAAAAATAAAAATTAAAAAAAATTATATAATAAAACTCAATCAGCTTAAAAAAAAATATTATTTAGCAGTGTTTACTTCAAAAAATAAAACTAGAACAAATATTATATTAAAAAAAAACAATTTATTTGACAATATTATAACATCTGATGATGTTTATTTTGGAAAGCCTCATGCTCAAGGAATCAGAAAGATCTTAAAGAGTTTAAGTTTAAAACCCAAAGATGCACTTTATATAGGAGATAGTATTTACGATTATGAAGCTGGTAGGTCAGCAAAGGTTAAATATCGTCATGCAAGTTGGGGATACGACAAAAAAATCAATAAAATTGAGTATATCAAGAAAATATACAATTTAGGTCAAATAAAAAATATTTTTTAATTTATTAAATTATGGAACTTATTTCTGTGATCATGCCCTATTACAAAAAAAAATTTTTTGTAAAAAGTGCCATAAATTCAATTTTATCACAAACATATAAAAAATTTGAATTAATTATTATTTATGATGATGAAGATCAAACTGAGTTAAAACTATTAAAAAAAATTTCAATAAAAGATAAAAGAATTAAATTATTAATTAATAAAAAAAATATCGGTGCTGGGCAATCTAGAAACAAAGCTATTGAAATAAGCAAAGGTAAATACTTGGCATTTATTGATTCAGACGATCTTTGGGTTACAAAAAAATTGGAAAAACAGTATATTTTTATGAAAAAAAATAATTATTGTGCAACTCACACATCTTACAAAATTATTAACTCAAATAATAGAATTTTAGCATACAGAAAAGCCAGAGATTTTAAAAAACTTAACTCTTTATTAAAATCTTGTGATATTGGTCTTTCAACAGTTTTAATAAAAAAAAAAATTTTAGGTAAAAAACTTAGGTTTGCAAATTTAAAAACAAAAGAAGATTTTGTATTATGGTTAAAAATTTTGAATAGTAAGAATGAAATCATTTCACTAGATGAGCCTCTTACTAAATGGAGAAAATTAGAAAATTCATTATCATCTTCTATCTTTCAAAAACTTATAGATGGATTTTCTGTTTATAATAAATATATGAAAATCAATGTATTTAAATCATTATATTTTGTTGTTTGCCTTAGTATAAATTTTATTAGAAAATGATAGAATTTTCTTACATTATTGGATTAATATTGAGTATTTTTTTTATTAATAAATTATTTAATTCTAAAAATTTTTTACAAAGTCAATCAGGTGAAAGGCATCAAAAATTTGTTGAAGATAAAAATATACCTTTGACTGGGGGTCTTTATTTTACAATTACTTTTATAGTTATTTTTTATAAAACAAATCAACTAATCTTATCTTTAGCAATTATGAGTATCTTTTTGCTAGGATTAATTTCAGACTTAAAAATAATAAAATCGCCTAGAATAAGGTTTATATTTCAGGCATTAATAATAGTTTTTTTTACATACGTATTTGAACTAAAAATTTTTTCTACAAGGATACCATTTTTTGATAATTTTTTAGAATATGAAATAGCAAATTTATTTTTTGTTGTTTTTTGTGTATTAATTTTAATAAATGGTACCAATTTTATAGATGGTTTAAATGGATTGGTCATTGGTTATTTCGCAATAGTATCCTTGGTATTGTATTCAACTGGTTTATTTCATGATCTGAATTTTACTGATAAAGAGTACCTATTTTTTTTTGGTGCTCTAGCTATAATTTTTTTATTTAATGTGTTTAATAAACTATATTTAGGAGACAGTGGGGCTTATACTTTGGGTTTAACTTTTAGCTTTATTATTATCAAATACCACGAACAATTTAGCTCAATATCACCTTATTTTATAATCTTACTTTTGTGGTATCCTTGTTTTGAGAATTTATTTTCGATAATAAGAAAATATAAATCTAAAAGATCTCCAATGTTTCCTGATGAAAACCATCTCCATCAAATGTTATTTTATTTTTTAAAAAAAAAAATAAATACTAAAAATATCTATGTTAATAATTTAACAAGTTTTATAATTTTATTATTTAATGGGGTGATAATTTACACCGGTGGTCACTTTATCTATTCGACTAAAGTACAGATATATATGTTATTATTAGCAATACTGAGTTATATTTTTACTTATATTGCTCTTTTTAAGTATAAATATAAAAGATCTAAAAAATAATATTTTATAAATTATATGTTTGATAAAAATTTGATTATACAAGAATCTTTAAAAAAAATAAAAAATCCAGTCATTTTAGAATTTGGTGTTAATCGTGGAAGATCCTCTCAAAGATTTTTAAATCATATTTTGAAATCTGGAGGTGATATTTTCTCTATTGATATTAAGGATTGTTCGCATGTAATTAGTTCTGAAAAATGGAATTTTTTTCAATGCGATGACAGCGATTGTAAAAAAATTATAAATAGATTTCCGAAATTAAGTGAAGGAATAGATTTATTATTTATTGACAGTTACCATGATCCATTTCATGTAAAAAAATTATTAGAGAGATGGTTTGTTTATGTAAAAAAAGATGGATATATTTATTTTGATGATACAGAAAGTGGCCTATACAGAATAAAAAAAAATGTCATTTTATCTATAGTTAATGATGCAATAAGCAATGTTATAACGGATTTTTATTACAGTAATTATGGTGATCTAATTTATAATAAATATTTTAATGGATCAGGATTATCAGAATTCATAAAATTATCTGAAATTGGTACAAAGCCTAAGTTAGAAAAAATATGGAGTTATAACCTTATTTTTGCAAAGATTTATTTATTTCTAAAGCTAATGAAATTAAAAATTTTGAAACGCTAGTTTTTAAAATACAAATAAACCATATGCTTAAGGATTAAAAAGCCATCTTTAATTGCATTAACTTTTTTCTTTCCAGCAATTCTTTTTCTCTCAAAAGAGCTGATCGAGCCAAGTTGTAAATTTTGAGATTTAGCTTTTATTGGAAGTTCCACACAATATGAAAAATCTTTTCTGTTCAGATTGAGTTTTAAAATATTTTCAGTTCTACCAACAACAAAAGTGTACAAAATATCAGTAATATTCAATTTAAAAAAAATTTTGCCTAACAAAGTAAATATAAAATTACCAATATAAGTAACAATAGTGTCATCGTCACTACCTGCATTTTTTTGATATCTTGAGGCAAAAACTAAATCTAAATTTTCTGATTCAATTTTTTTTATCATACTATCTATTTCTGTTGGGTTAAAAGAGCCATCTGCATTGAAAATACAAAAATATTTTGTCTTCACATTACTAACACCATAAATCAAAGCATCCCCATAACCCCTGTCAATTTGATAAAGAATTTCACAATCAAAATTTTTAATAGCTTCAATAGTTTCAATATCACTTTGCTCTAGTACTATTAATTTTTTGTAATTATACTTTTTTAATTCACTCAGAACTTCCGGCAGTGATTGCTTTTCATTTTTTGCAGGTATTACAAGAGTAAGATCAGTCATTTTATTTTAAGTAACTGAGTAACAGAAAGCCAGAAAAATACAAATAAAGAAAGATCATTATATTTTTATTTTCAAGTCTTTTTATATTTAAATTAAGATCAAAAACAGTAAACAACAGAATTATAAGAAAAGGATCGTAATATTTATGATATATTGATACCTGAGGATTACTTAATAAAAGAAGAAAAAATAAGAATATTGAATCATTTTTATTTTTAAGCAAATTCAATAATATAAATATTGAAATAAAAGCGATAAAAAAGAACAAAATATTATTTGAAAAAAAATAATAAGATAGTTTAAAAAAAATTCCACCTCCGGTGTATTCATGTTTGTAATCAAATAATAAAGCAAAAAATAACAATAAAATTGTACTTAAAAAAAAATTAAAAAGAATATTTTTAAAATTTATTTTAATTATTTTAGTAACTAAAAAAGGAAAATAATAAAAAAATATTATAGAAGAAATTAATAAAATTTGATTTGAATAATTTAAAAAAAATATGTCATCCGTATTTTCAAGGCCTGTAACCGCTGTTTTAAATAAAAAATTTATATTAAGAATAAAGATATAATAAAAAGCGGGTAGTGATAAAATGATGTTTAATATTATTATTAACAATACTTTATATGAGAAAAGATTGTATGCCTGACAGTATTTGTAAAAAAAAAATAAAGAAAATACTGCAAAATTTGGACTTATATATGATGATAATGCGCATAGAAAAATATTAAAAAAACAATTTGATAATTTTCTATGTTCATCAAATTTTAGATAAAAATAAATACTAAAAACAAAAATAGTCAAACCCAATATTCTGCTATCAGGCCAAATTGATAAAGATCGGAATGTAGGTGATAAAAATAAAAGACCAGTTAATAAAATTAAATAATAATCATTTGATAAATTAAATTTTTTTTTTAAACACAGAAAAAAGCCAATAGGTAAAAACAAATTTATATGCAAATGAATAACTCTAATTATTTCATCTGAAAATTTTAACTTTTCAAATAAGGATAAAAATATAATGAGTATAGGCGAATGTCTTGTTGCATACGCATCATAATTAAAAAATGTGTTTTTAAAATTTTTAGCAAAATCCAAAGAAACTCCTTTTTGACCCTGGTAGTCAATAAATGCACCACCAGTAGAATTTTCACCAAAGATAAATCCAACAATCAAACTTAAATATAGAATTACGAATAATAGTAGATAATTATTGACATGATTGCTAATAAATCTAAAAAATCTCATTTTAATAATGTATATATGTTAATTAAATCTTATAAAATAATAATTTAACTCTTATAAGATAATAATTAATGATTGAACATTTTATATTTATATCTTTTTTAATTATTTTTATTTTTTCTACTATTGGATACGGTTTTTTGTTTAGTAGGTTAATTTTTAAAGATTTTACTGTTCTTAATTATGGCTATCAAGGAATAATAGGATTTTTTATTTTATCTTTAATATCTATAATTACATCCTATTTTATAGCCCATAATTTCATTCATAATTCTATTGTTCATATTATCGGTGTAACAATGTTTTTTTTTAATTTTATAAATAAAAGAAATGAAAAATTAAAAGAATTAGCACTGTTGTTCTTAATTATCTCTGCTTTATTGATTGGCTTGTATATCTTCAAAAATCATGATGACTTTCCTTATTATCATTTAACATATGCATTAAATTTATCCGAAAATAAATTTATGATTGGAACGGGTGCATTTGGTCATGGTTTTAGGACACCATCCTCAATTTTTTATTATCACTCATTGTTATATCTGCCATACATTAAATATTATTTATTTCATTCAGGTCCATTTTTAATATTAATTTTTTTTAATTATATTTTAATAACAAAAATTATCTCTAAGTATAAAAAAAATGAATTTGATATAATTTATTATTTGTCGATATTAAATTTTATATTCGTAGATATTGTTTTTTACAGAATTGCAGAACACGGTGTGGATAGATCAGCTCAAATAATTTTAATTTTGTCGTTTATTATTTTTCTTGAATTATTACTTTTTAAAAAAAAAGATGACATTAATTTAAAAATCAATTTTATATTAATAATGGTTTTTTTAGCATCAAGTATGAAGGCACTCTTTTATATTTATTTAATTTTAGTACCTATAATTTTATTTAAAACTAATCATTTTAAAGACTATTTTAAAAAAAAAAATTTTATGATAATTACAATTTTATCATTAAGTTTAGTTTCCAATCTATCAAATAATTTTTTTAGTACAGGATGCCTTCTTTACCCTGAAAAAAAAACCTGTATTGAAAGTTTTGATTGGTCTATCCCTAAGAGCACAGTGTCAACAATGAAGACACATTATGAATGGTGGGCAAAAGCAGGAGGTGGTCCCGGTTATAAATCAGATATGCCAAAAGAACTTTATGTGAAAAATTTCAATTGGACTAGTAACTGGCTAGATAGACATTTTTTTAATAAGATTTCTGACACATTATTTGGCATATTATTTATTGGTTTTTTATGCTTTGCATTATTTTACACTAAAAAGAAAAAAAAAATTGAAAATAGAAAAACTTTTTTAGCCTATTTAATTCTATTAGTTTTTTTTGTAGAATGGTTTTTAAACCACCCCTCCATGAGATATGGAGGCTTCGTTTTATTTGCATTACCAATATTTATTTTCTTTAGTGAAAAAATAGAAAAATTTGATGTAACTAAGAGAAAAGTTTTAATCGCAACAACACTGTTGATTTCTTTAACTTTATTTTTTTACAATATTCGGAATTACTCAAGAATTGTTAAAGAAATTAATATTTATAATTATAAGATAATGAAATCACCTTATTTTAAGGTTATTAATGTTGAGTTAGAAAAAACAGTACTTGACCAAGATTTGACAATTTATACACCAATTAGAAAAATGTGTTGGGCATCCCCAACTCCCTGTTCATATAATAATAATTTGAGTGTAAAAGAACTACATGGAATTAAGATAATAATTAATAATTAATAATGAATAAGCTATATATAAAGTTATTATCATTTTTTATTTCTATAATTGACCAAAATAACAAAAATAAAATTATCTCTTTTTTTAAAACAAAATTTAAAGATAAAAAATTAAATATTATCGACGTGGGTGCTCATAAAGGTGAAACAATTCTATTATTTATGGATAATCTCGATGTTTCTAAAATTTTAGCATTTGAAGCAAATCCCCACATATTTAATGAACTAAAAAAAAAAATTAAAAAATTAAAGGATTCAAAAAAAATAGATTTATTCAATGTAGGAATAGGAGAGAAAGTAAATAAAAAAACTCTACAAATTTTTAATGACACATCATCATCAACTTTTAACTCCATAAACAAGGAGAGTTTATATTATAAAAGAAAACAATTTTTTTTATCTTTTTTTAAAAAAAACATTTTATCAAGAAAAGAAACAATTAGAATACTTCCAATATCTGATTTACAAGAATTCAATAAATTAAAAACAATTGATATTTTGAAAATTGATACTGAAGGATATGAATATAATGTACTCAAGGGAGTTAAAGAAAAAGATTTAGAAAAAATAACCTATATATACTTTGAACATCACTATGACTTAATGATCAAAAAAAATTATAAATTTTATGATATTGATAAACTTTTAAAAAAAAATCACTTTGTTATGAAATTTAAAATAAGAATGAAGCTTAGAAAAACTTTTGAATATATTTATGAAAATACCAAAAAATGAGCATTTAATAAGTGTAATTATAGTTAATTATAATAATGCAAAATACTTAAAAAGGTCGCTTGATTCAGTAATTAATCAGGAATATAAAAATAAGGAAATAATTATCGTAGATGATATGTCAACTGATAATTCAATAAAGATTTTAAAGAAATATGAAAGAAAAGTTAAAATAATTCAAAATAAAAAGAAAACTAATATTGCAGCCTATGATCAGATGAATTCATATTATAATGGTTTTTTACAGTCAAAAGGTGATTATGTATGTTTTCTAGATAGTGATGATTTCTTCAAAAAAAACAAATTAAAAAAAATAATAAATCTATTTCAAGACAATATTTCATTAAAATTAATTTTTGATAAACCGCTTATTTATTTTGATAAAAAAAATTTCTATCCACTTAAAATAAAAGAAAGAAATACTAGGTTAATCCCATGGCCTAGATTTACTAGCCAGAGTTGTATTTCGATTGAAAGAAACTATTTAAAAAAAATATTTAATATTTTTAGATTAAAAAAATTTCCAAATATCTGGTTTGACTTTAGAATTGCATTGCAGGGTTTTATAGATTTTAAGAAATTGTTTATCACAAATAATTATCTGACGTATTATCAACAGTCTACGATGCAAGCATCTAGTAGATTTAAAAGATGGTCTTTAAATTGGTGGAAAAGAAGAAAAGAAGCTCATGACTTTACCAAATTTTTGTTTAAAAAGAATAACGTAAAAAAGAAAATTACTTTTGATGAGTATTTAACCAATGCTATTAATTTATTTTTAAAAAAATGAAAACTTCAATTTTAATTGTTGGTAAAAAAAGCTTTATAGGATCAAATCTTTTTAATTCTTTAAAGATTTTTTTTTTTGTTAAAATTGTAAAATTCGAAGATCTAAGAAACAAAAAAGAAAATTATTTCAAAAAATTTAATTATATAATTAATTGTACTTCTAATAATGGATATAATAACGAGTTATATAATTTTAAAAATGATCATGATCTATTAATAGCTAAAAAAATACAAAAGTTACAAACAATACAAATTTTTTTAAGTTCAAGAAAAGTTTATGCCTCAAGAAATAATATTAGAGAAACACAAAAAACTAGCCCAAGATGCCATTATTCAAAAAATAAAATTAAGACTGAAAATAAACTCAAAGAATTATTAAAAAAAAGGGTATTAATTCTCAGAATAAGCAACTTAATAGGTATTAATAATTTTAAGAATAAAAAAAGAAAATTACACAAAACTTTTTATGATATCTTTCGTGAAAATACTAAAAAGGGTATATTAATTAAAAATAATAAGATTTATAAGGATTTTTTATCAATTTATAAATTCTGTGAAATTGTAGAGAAATTGATAAAAGCAAGAGCATTTGGCACTTACAATGTTTCTATAGGCAAAAAAGTTTATCTCGACAAATTAGTCAAATGGCTTAATGAATTTAATGAGCACCAAAATAAATTGAAAGAAATGCCAAATAATTATAAAAATCAGTCTTTTTATTTGAATAATGATAAATTAATGAAAAAGATTAATATTAAAAATACATTAATTGATTTAAAAAAAGACTGTAAAAAAATCAGTAAATTAATTTTTAAATAAAAATGAAAAAAGTTGCATTAATTTTTGGAATAACTGGTCAAGATGGATCTTATCTAGCTGAGCTTTTATTAAAAAAAAATTACATTGTGCACGGTGTAAAAAGAAGATCGTCATCACTAAACACTGGTAGAGTAGATCACTTATATCAAGACCCACATTTAAGAAATAGAAGTTTTATTTTGCATTATGGTGATATCACAGATTCAATTTCTGTTTCTACTTTAATAAAAAAAATTAAACCTGATGAAATTTATAATCTTGCTGCTCAGTCACATGTTGCAGTATCTTTTGAAGTTCCCGAATACACAGCTAACGCAGACGCAATTGGAGCACTAAGGATTTTAGAGGCAATTAAATTTCATGGCTTTGAAAGTAAAACTAAATTTTACCAAGCTGGTACATCTGAAATGTTTGGTAAGGTGCAGCAAATTCCACAAAATGAAAAAACACCTTTTTATCCTAGGAGCCCATATGGAGTAGCAAAAGTCTATGCTCATTGGATTACAGTTAATTACAGAGAGGCATATAAGATTTTTGCGTGCAATGGGATACTTTTTAATCATGAGAGTCCAGTAAGAGGAGAAACATTTGTAACAAAAAAAATTGTTGGAGCACTTTGTAAGATTAAATTTGGATTACAAAAAAAACTATTTTTAGGAAAT
>MDTF01018990.1_pt1 | contig 10482 bp, 10 predicted proteins | sample 811191 | NCBI WGS metagenome assembly MDTF01 (sample SAMN05326649, study PRJNA326480) | marine metagenome | isolation source: seawater | place: Southern Ocean | collected 2011
ATTATAGAAGCACGGTCTGGGGCACCGGGTAACAGAACGCCCCTAAAAATTGGATAACCTTTTATTACCAACAAAAATCTAATTTTAAAAGACTGTGTACCTTATAAAAAAGTCATAATTATGGTGTTTTCTAACTGTGGGTGGGAAACAGAACGCCCCTAGAAAAATAATTTTTAAAATTATTTAAGCTTTTTTAGAAACTATTTCAATTTTTGGCAATGGAAAGATTAACTTTCCACCATTAGATAAAAAAGATTTTTCTCTTTTTATAAACTCTTTTTTAAAATGCCAAGGTAATACTAAATAATAATCTGGTTTTAGTTGTCTAGAACTTTTTTCTGAAATAATAGGAATATTTGTTCCTGGCATTTTCCTATTCCACTTGGTTGGATTTCTATCAGCTGCATAACTGATTTGACTCTTATTAATTTTTGAATATTGAAGTGTGATATTTCCCTTGGTTGAGGCACCACATGCATGAATTATTTTTTTTTTACTTATTATTTTTCTAATAGTTTTATTTAACTTAATTGATAATAATTTTATTTGATCTTTAAATCGAACAAGCCTTTTAATATTTGCATACTTAATTTCTAAATCTTTACATTTTTTGATTGAATTTTTTTCAACTTTAAAATCAGAACTTTTATGTGAAATAAAAACCCTAATACTGCCTCCATTCATACTGTTTAGAGATGTTTTAATTACTTTTAAATCATTTTTTTCACATAAATAATCAATTTGCTTTAGTGTAAAATAAGTCAAATGTTCATGACAAATGCTATCATATGCATTATTTTTTATTAACATCGGTAAATATGATTGCTCCATTACATAAACGCCCTCATTATGAAGAATATCTTTTATTTCGGATATAAACTTATCAGGGTCAGCAACATCGTAAAATACAGCTATAGAAGTTATAGCTTTAGCCTTATTTCCTTTTGCTAAATCAAAATATTTTTTTTTAGAAAAAAATGTAGATTTGGTTTTAAAATTTTTTGGATATAAAGATTTAAATCTGTCTATAGTCGGATCAATTCCAACATATTTATACTTGTTGGATTTGTAAGTTTTTAAAAGAGTGCCATCATTGCTTGCTATATCTAGAATGTAGTCATTTTTTTTTAGTTTTATAATATTTTTAATGTCATTTGTTATGTCAGTTAAATGTTTAACCATAGCCTGATTAATACCAGATCTGTACCCATAATTGTCATTATACAGATCATTCAAGCTATAATTGTGCAATAGTTGGGCTAAATTACATTTTTCACATATGCAAAAAACCATAGGAGTAATTTGAGTATATTTAATTTTTTTTAAAGGGAATGTTGAGGAGCATGCTATTTTACCAAAATCAATTAATTGTCTAATTTTTTTTGATTTACAAAGTCTGCAGTTTTTTATTTTTGTGGATTTCATTTTTAATATTTTCTATGAAATTCAAAACTAGCATAGAAGAATTATATTTGTAAGTTTTATTTTGTATTATTTGATCATCAATTTCTCCTTCAAATTCAGATTTAGAATTTATTAATTTACCTAATTTATCTAACTGAATATAGTCAGTAGTTCCGATTTCAATTAATTTATTTTTTAAATTAAAATTATCTATTATCCATTTAGCATTCCATGAAATGTCTGTAAAAGAGTATTTAGTTTTACCATCTATATAGACTTTTTTATCATTAATCATATCAATCAGGACTCCTTTTGTTAAACCCATGCCATACAGAGGTCCCAATCTAATTATCAAATATTCTTTTAAATTTTTAACAAGATCTTCCCTTTTTTTTTTATTTTTTCCATAAATAGTGTCCAATTGACATCTAGCAGAAACAGAACTGATGTGAATAATTTTCTTAAACTTAAAATCTGAAATAATATTTTTTGTTTTTATAACTGTTTCCTTGTAATCAAGTTCGGGATTTTGTTTGGCCCAAAATCTTTTTGCTGGCATGGTGCTATTAATAATAAGATTAAAATTTTCACTTTTATATTGTGAATAATTATCCCTATTCACTTTTACTATTTTTTTTATTTTTTCTAGTTCTCGGCATATTGCTGATCCAACAAAACCATTTGCACCAAATACCGCTATATCAATCATTCACCTTAATTATTGGTGGATTAGATTTATCCCATTGTTTAGTCAGCATTGCAACCAATGTCATTTCAGTTATTGAGTAGACGGTATGGTAGGTTTCCTTTTCAGCTCTTGTACAAATTCCTTTACTTAGGGTGATAATTTTTTCAGTTTTTGGATCATTTTTGTCTTCTCTGGTAACCAAAATTCCATTTCCATCAACGCACAATAAGTATTCTATAAATTCTGGATGGTAATGAAAGCCTCTAGTTTTTCCTGGTTTAAAAAATAACATATTAAATTCTAGAATGGGCTCTTTGGGTAGCCAGGTTAATATTCCACCCCTACCATCTTTAATTGTTTCTAAATTACAAGTTGGATGTAAAACTTTTATTGTCATTTTATACTTTCATAAATTTTAATAATAATAATCTATATATAAAGATTATTTATTATAATGCTGATAGCATTTAATGCTAGTCCAAAATTTACTCTATAATTTATAATTACACCCAATCATGGTCTAACTAACTATTTTAACTCTTTAAACTTGATATACTTAACTAAGCACAAAAAAATATTTTTTTGCAAATGCTACTAAAATAATATCTCTACTAATTTACAAATTTACTTAAATTGGGTTTAAAATATTTAGGTCCCTTCATCACTTTTCCGTCTTTATTATAAATAGGCTTATTTTTTTCATCTAGTTTACTCATATTTGAATTTTGAACTTCTTCAAAACATTTATTAAGATCTATGCCAAAGGCATGGCCTGCACCATATGTTACGTATAGTATATCAGTTAAAGCATCTGCAACCTCTAAAAGATCCTTATTATCCATTGCTTCTTTGAGTTCATCAAGCTCCTCTTTAATTAAATCATACCTAAGTTTATTAACCTTATTAGTACTAAAAGATGGTTTGGTTTTAACTTCTTGACCAAACATTTCCATGAAAGTTTTTACTTTATTAAAATTTGACATTTAGCTCCTGTAAGTTTTTAAAATTTAATATATAAAGATAATAAATTATTAATTATATATTAACCAATGAAATTAAGAAAAGAATTTGATAGCTTAGGAGGTATTAATGTGCCTGCTAATAAATATTGGGGTGCGTCAACTCAAAGATCTAATAAGTTTTTTAATATTGGAAAAATTTTAGTTAATATTTCTATAATAAAGTCTATTGCAATTATCAAAAGATCAGCTGCAGTAGTTCATTTCAACGAAAAACAAATAGAAAAAAAAATATCTAATTCAATAATAAAAGCATCTGAAGAAATAATTGAAGGTAAGCTTGATGAAAATTTTCCTTTAAAAGTTTGGCAAACTGGTTCTGGTACACAAACCAATATGAATGTTAATGAAGTAATTGCGAATAGAGCAATTGAAATAATGGGTGGAAAAAAGGGCTCAAAAAAACCCGTACACCCAAATGATCATGTAAATAAATCTCAATCTACAAATGATGTTTTTCCAACAGCAATGCATATCTCTGTTGCTCAAGAAACTATTAGGAAACTTTTACCAAGTTTGAAGACCCTTGAAAAAGAACTAAATAAAAAATCTAAAGAATTTAAAAATATTATTAAAATTGGAAGAACTCATTTACAGGATGCTACCCCTTTATCTCTTGGTCAAGAATTTTCAGGATACCAAGTTCAGCTTAAAAAATGCATTGAAAGAATAGAGTTTGCTCTTAAAGAAATATATTTTCTTGCACAAGGTGGAACTGCTGTTGGGACTGGAATTAATTCTAAAAAAGGATTTGATAAAAAAGTTGTAAAAGAGATTGCGAAATATACAAAAATACCTTTTAAACCAGCTAACAACAAATTTGCAGAGTTAGCTGCACACGACTCTATCGTAAATTTTTCAGGAACATTAAACACCTGTGCCGTTTCTTTAATGAAGATATCGAATGATATAAGATTTTTAGGCTCTGGGCCTCGAGCAGGATATGGTGAATTAACACTTCCAGAAAATGAACCTGGTTCATCTATTATGCCAGGGAAAGTTAATCCTACTCAATGCGAAGCAGTAACAATGGTTTGTGCTAAAGTAATTGGCAATCACACAGGGATTACAATAGCTGGTTCACATGGACATTTTGAATTAAATGTATTTAAACCAATGATTGCCCATAATGTACTTCAGTCAATAGACCTTATCGCAGATAGTACAAAAAACTTTGCCATTTTTTGTGTAAAAGGAATTAAAGCTAATAAAAAAAAAATTAAAGAACATTTAGATAATTCTTTAATGTTAGTTACCGCCCTAGCTCCATATATAGGATATGATAATGCAGCAAGAATTGCTAAAATAGCTTTAAAAAAAGGAACAACACTAAGGTATGAAACTTTGAAAACAAATTTAATTAAAGAAGAAGACTATGATCGGATAGTGGATCCTAAAAAAATGATCTACCCAGAATAGATTTTTAATAATTCATTTAATAATCGCCTGCTCTTATTTGAAGTATTCAAATCATCATCATTAAAACCATCAATTATTGTTAAATATTGCTTGTTAACGTCATTATTATCAATTTTGAGATTACTGAATTTAATCTTGTTACTTAAAAAATTATAATCCAAGTTAATAAAAATGTTTTTAAAGTCCTTTCGTGATGATTTATTTGTATTAAGAAAAGAAAATAAATTTTTAGAATTTTTAATGTCTATCAAAATATCACTATTGAATACTAACTCTTTATTTTTATAAAAAAGATTACTGTTACTAAGCTCTAATGTGCCAATATCATTATTAATAAACTTTGTTTTATCAAAATTTATTTTTCCATTAATGATATAAAATTTTATTTTTGCATTATTAAAAATTTCATTTTTTATATTTGAGTTAATTATTATAGATGTATTTAAACTTATATTTTCATTAAATAACAATCCTGATTTAACAAATTCAATTAAGGTAGGACTCATATTGAATAATTTAGATATTTTATGATTATTTAAAAAAATTTTTAAATCTAGATCAAATGGATTAATTGATAACTTCCCATTATAATTTACTTGAGAATTACCTAGTCTAGATTTTTCAGATTTAAAAGTAATTAATTTTTCCTCAACCTCATATTTTGTATTCATCACTGATTTTAAAAATAAAATATTATTTTTTCCAGAAGTTAATTTTTTTTTAGTAGTAGATTTGTTGGAAATATTTAATTTAAGACTTTTTGAATTAAAATCAATTTTTTTATAGTTGATAAAATCATTACGATTATTAAAATAAAAAGTAAAAGGTATATTAAATACCTCTCCCTGCAAATTAACAATATTTGAGAGATTTTTATTATCAAAAAATAAGACAGTTTTATCTACTTTAATAATTGAAATTATTTCTTCTAAATTATCTTTTAAAAAAATATTACTTTTATTAACTTTAATCTTTTTATTAGAAAATTTTTTACTTGTTGTTTCATTTAATAATTTAAGATCACTCCTTAATAAAGAAAAGTTAGCATTATTAATAACTATTTCTTTAAGATTCATTTTTTCTCTATCAAAAAAATTTCCTTGGTTTAAAAATACTTTAATGTCTTTAATTTCAGCTATTACTTTTTTTTTTTCACCATCATCCACTAAAATTTTTGAATCTTTGATTAAAAAATGTGGAGCTGGAAAGATACGATATGAGATATCTCCAGAAGTATTTATATTTATTTTAAATTCATTTAGCAATTTGCTTTCAATGTTCCTCTGCACCCATGTTTTTTCATACAAAAGGGGCGTCAATAAGTAAAATAAATAAACAAATAATGAAACAATAAAGGTTAATAAATACCTGTTAAAGACACTGATGCCAAAGTTATCATTTGTTTTATTCTGAACTTTGAATATTGTCTTCTTAATTGAGTTATTAAAATTTTTAATAATTTGTTTCATAAATAGTGTTGAAATTTAATAACTTATAAAGAAATTTTAAAAATGATAAACTCTGAATACTTAAATAATCTAAATAAAGCTCAAAAAGAGGCTGTTTTATGCCTTGATGGTCCATTACTTATTGTAGCTGGGGCTGGTTCAGGAAAAACTAAGGTTTTGACCTCTAGAATTGCACATATCATTAAAGAAAAGAAAGCATTTCCTAACCAGATATTATCTGTAACATTCACCAATAAAGCTGCCAGAGAGATGCAAAATAGAGTAAGCTCTATTCTTAATTCTGAAGCTATTGGTTTATCCTGGCTTGGAACATTTCATTCTATTTGTGCAAAATTATTAAGAAAACATGCACCAGCTGCTGGATTAACATCTAATTTTACAATTATTGATACTGATGATCAGAATCGATTAATTAAAAATATTTGTAAAGCTGAAAATATAGATATTAAGCAATTGGCTCCTAGATATATTTTATCCATTATTGATAGATGGAAGAATAAAGGTTTTTATCCCAATGAGGTTATTATTAATAAAAATGATATCTATGAAAAGACAGTACAACCACTTTATAAAATTTATCAACAAAAATTATTAGATTTAAATGCATGTGATTTTGGTGATCTAATATTACATGTGGTAAAAATTTTAGAAAAAAATTTAGATATAAGACAAATCTATTCAAATAACTTTAGATATATACTGGTAGATGAGTATCAAGATACAAACTATATTCAAAGTAGGTGGCTTTATTTGTTATCAGAAAAACATAAAAACCTTTGTTGTGTTGGTGACGATGATCAGTCTATATATAGTTGGCGTGGTGCAGAGATCAAAAATTTTTTAGAATTTGATAAAGTTTATAAAAATTCAAAAGTGATTAGATTAGAAGAAAACTATCGTTCATCTCAGAATATTTTATCAGTTGCTTCAAACCTAATTGCAAATAATCAAAATAGAGTTGGAAAAACCTTAAAAACTACAATGGAAGAAGGCGATCTTGTTAAACTTAATTGTTTTAAAAATGGAAAGGATGAAGCTATAGGAATTTCTGATGAGATAGAAAAAAAACTTAAAAAAAAATATTCATTTAATAACATTGCAATTTTAGTTAGGGCTATATTTCAAACAAGAGAGTTTGAAGAAAGATTTTTAAAAATTGGATTACCTTATAGAATTTTAGGTGGTACAAAATTTTACGAAAGAGCAGAAATTAAAGATTGTGTTGCGTATCTTAGATTAATTCATCAACCAAAAGATGATTTAGCTTTTGGAAGAATAGTTAATAATCCAAAAAGATCAATTGGAGAAAGTACAATAAAATTGATACATGCATTTTCAAACGAAAACCAAGTCAGCCTAGAAATTGCTTCAAAACAATTGATAGAACAGAATTTAATCAAACCAAAAACGAAATTAGGTTTAAGTACTTTTTTATTTTTAATAGATAAATGGAGGAATGATATTAATATAAAAAAAATTAATCACGTTAAGCTATTACAGTTAATTCTAGATGAGTCGGGCTATTCAGCTATGCTTAAAAATAAAAAAGACTTAGAAAATGAAAATAAGCTAGAAAATATTAAAGAACTTTTAAGTGCTATGAAAGAATTTAATGGTTTAGAAGCCTTTCTAGAGCATGTAGCACTAGCGACCTCAATAGATCAAGACTGGGATGGTGAGAAAGTTAACATGATGACAATGCATGGCTCAAAAGGACTCGAGTTTGATGTCGTTTTTTTACCAGGATGGGAAGAAGGTCTTTTTCCACATCAAAAATCTATTGAGGAAAAAGGTCAAAATGGGCTTGAGGAAGAAAGAAGGCTGGCATATGTCGGAATAACAAGAGCAAAAAAAAAAGCATTAATATCATTTGCTATGAATAGATTCTATCAAGGCAATTGGATAGATAGCATGGCATCCAGATTTATTGATGAATTACCAGAAAAATATTTAGAAAAAAATTCGTTTTTTGATGAATCTAAAAATGATGATAATGACTTTGAATTTAATCAAGACTTTGAAATTGATGAGGGAAAAAGAAGTCCTGGTTGGATAAGATATCAAAAAAGAATCAAATGATTAAAAATAAAATAAAAATTTTAAAAGAAAAATTTAAAAAATTTCAAATTGATGGTTATATAGTACCTAAAAATGATGAATATTTCACAGAGTATGCAAAAAATGATAGATTAAAAAATATTAGTAATTTTTCTGGTTCTGCAGGTGTCGCAGTCATACTTAAAAAAAAAAATTATTTGTTTGTAGATGGAAGATATACTATTCAAGCAAAACAGGAGTCGGGTAAAAATTTTAATATAATTGAGATACATAAAAGTTTGCCTAATACTATTATTAAGAACCTTAACTTAGGCTATGATCCAAAAATATTTACATCAAAAAATCTTAAAAATTATTTTTCAAATAATAATCTTACTCTAATTAATGATAATTTAATTGATCAAATATTTAAATTTAAAGAAAAAAAAACTAAACCATTTTATTCTTTAGGAAAAAAAATAGTAGGTGAGTCACATAATTCAAAAATTTCAAAAATATCAAATTATCTAAAATCAATTAAAGCTGACTATTTATTTATTAGTGCTCCAGAAAATGTTGCATGGCTTTTAAATATAAGAGGTTATGATAATCCAAATAGTCCAATAACTAATGCTAGAATAATCATAAATAAGAATAAAAAATTATTTTTAATTACTCAAAAAAATAATATCCAAAAAATTGTTAAAGAAAAAAAAATGAATAAAAATCAAATTATTGATATTAAAGATCTTCCGAACTTAATTAACAGTCTAAAGGGGAAAAATTTTATAACTGATAATAAATCTTGTTCAGTCTTTTATGAAAATATAATTAAGTCAAAATTTAAAATATTAGATAAGGATGACCCAATTTATAGATTAAAATCAATTAAAAATTCACATGAAATTAATCATATGATTGAGGCACATAAGAAAGATGGATTAGCGCTAACCAAATTTATTTATTGGATTAAAAATATAAATAAAAAAAAATATCTGAAGTTGAGGCGCAAAATAAACTAGAAAAGTTTAGAAAACTTAATAAAGATTATTTATTTCCAAGTTTCAATACTATAGCTGGTTCAGGTTCAAATGGAGCAATTGTTCATTATAGAGCAACACCCAAAGCTACTAAAAAAATTGATAAAAGAGATATTTTATTAGTCGATTCAGGTGGTCAATACAACTATGGAACTACAGATGTCACAAGAACAATTTGTTTTTCTAATCAAAATCTAGCATTAAAAAATATTTATACCGATGTTTTAAAGGGCCATATCGCCGTAGCTCTTACTAACCTAAACAAAGATAATACTGGGAAAAAAATTGATATTAAAGCAAGACAGTTTCTTAAAAAAAGAGATTTGGATTATGCGCATGGAACTGGTCATGGTGTAGGGTTTTTTTTAAACGTACACGAAGGACCTCAATCAATTTCAAAATATAATACAATAAAAATTGAAAAAGGTATGATTTTAAGTAATGAACCTGGTTATTATAAAAAAAATCATTTTGGAATTAGAATAGAAAATTTAATTTATGCTAAAAAAAAAAATAATAGATTTTTTTTTGAAAATCTTACTTTGGCTCCTATTGAAAAAGATTTAATTAATTTTAAATTATTAAATAAAATTGAAAAAGATTATTTATTTAAATATCATTTAAATATTTATTCTGAGTACTCATCTTCATTAAACACAAAACAAAGAAAGTGGCTAGCTAGTCTTATTTAACATTTCCATCCACTTTATTTGATCGATAACTTTTATATTTAATTTCTTTGCTATGTTAATTTTTTTTGTAGTTGGTTTTTCACCAGCAATTAAGTAATCAAGTTTTTTATTTACATTACTAATTATCTTTCCAGAATTCTGTTCAATTAAAGCTTTGGCCTCTGCTCTACTAACTCCATTAAGTTTTCCTGTAAGCATAAAAGTTTTATTTTTTAAAAGACCCTCATTATTTATTAATATTGTATTCTCTATTTTAAGATTTATCCTTAAATCTGATAAAACTTTTAAATTTACTTCATTTAAAAAAAATTTTTTAATTGATTGAATTTGGGTACTACCTATTCCATCTATATTTGATAAATTTTCTATATTTTGCTCTTCAGACAATTTAAAAAAATTTATTGATGTTTTTAAATGTCTAGCAATAATTTTGGCATTTTCCTGTCCTATATGTCTAATTCCTAATGAATATATAAATTTATCTAAAGAAATTTTTTTTTTTTGCTCTATTGAAAATTTTAAATTTGTTACTGATAGTTTCCCCCAACCTTCTAATTTTTCTATCATATCATAATCAAGATTAAAAATATCTTGAGGAAATTTAATTAATTTTAAGTGCCAAAAGTTTTCAACAATTTTTTTTCCAAAACCATCTATATTAAATGCTTCTTTTGATACAAAATGTTTAATTTTTTCTATTGCAATTTTTTAACA
>MDTF01016730.1_pt1 | contig 10480 bp, 8 predicted proteins | sample 811191 | NCBI WGS metagenome assembly MDTF01 (sample SAMN05326649, study PRJNA326480) | marine metagenome | isolation source: seawater | place: Southern Ocean | collected 2011
AAAAAGACGGAATTCAAAGGCATCTTTGACTAGCTTTGAATCAACCTCTGCAATGCTCATCCCCCGCTGAGGTATTGTTCTTATAAGACCTTCTGCCTCAAGCCTTGGGACCAGTTCGCGGATCGCCCCCAATGGCAAACCTGTGAGTGACACCAATTCACGTTGTGATATAAATTGCCCCGCCCTCAAAGCTTTCCCCAATAAGTGATGCGTAAAGCTTTCATAAGCTTTCTGGCTCAGTTTTGGAGTGTTTTTTTCGCGCATAATACCTGTCAGGTTTCTCTATTTAGCTACTAGTATTTACATACTTAAACGATGAAGTAATAAAACATTTGCTATACTCTAAAAGTAATTTCTCGTGTTGGTTGGCTATTTTTAAACCTTTTTTGGTATTTATGCTTTATTAATACCGTTTAAGATTATTATTTATTATATGCTAATCTAACCTCCAAAAAGTCAATATTTTTAGGTGGAAGAGGCTTAAAATATTATTTGTAAAAAATTTACTTGCTTCAAAAATGCAGCTTTCCTACCGTAATAGAGAAGATTAACATTACAATGTGAGGTATATCAGAGATGGGCTTACTGGGTTCGAGTAACTATACATACGAACCTGTGCCAAACTGGGCCAAGCTTCCATCTGATCTAATTTTGGGTGATGTTGCTGGCATCGCCGTTGATAACAGAGACCGAGTGTATCTTTTCAATCGAGGCCAACACCCGATAGTAGTCCTAAGCCAAAATGGCAATCTCTTAGCGACATGGGGTGAAGGTGTTTTTACTAATCCGCACGGGGCCTCTATCGGGCCGGATCAATGCATCTATTTAACAGATAATTTTGATCATACGGTGCGTAAATTCTCTTTGGACGGTAAGTTACTTTTGAAAATTGGGACCGCTGGTGAGGGTTCTGGTTTCATGAGTGGGAAGCCATTTTGTAAATGCACCCATTCGGCTGTCTCACCAACAGGTGATATTTTTGTTTCTGACGGCTATCAGAACGCCTGTATCCATAAATTTGATCCAAATGGAAAACTGCTGATGAGCTGGGGAACTTCTGGGACAGGGCCAAAAGAATTCAATCTGCCGCATAATATTTGCTGTGATGTTGATGGTTGGGTTTATGTGGCCGATCGAGAAAACTCTAGGGTTCAAGTTTTTGATGCATACGGACAGTTTGAAACTCAAATCAATAACATGCATAGGCCAAGTGGGCTGGCAATTACGTCTGGGACATGCCCCGATTGCATTGTTGGGGAGCTGGCATCCTATTTAGAAGTCAATCAGGACTTCCCAAATATTGGTCCTTTTGTCAGCATTTTTGACCAGCAAAGTAATCTGCTCTCTAGGCTCGATGCCGGCTTCGGCGCAGGACTGGAACCAGGACAGTTCCTATCGCCTCATAGCATTGCTAGCGACAGTCGCGGTGATCTCTATGTTGGCGATGTGGTAGATGCAGATTGGGACGCAGTAATGCAAAATAGAATAAAACCATTTAACCCCCGCCGATTTCAAAAACTTCAAAAGATAGCTAGAGATCTGAACCCTAGTCTAGCTAGGACCGGTGTCACCTACGTGATGAGTTAGGGCGTCCAGCGAGGTTCCCCAATGTATCCGCGCTCAGGATTTGACTTATCACTTTACTATTTGAGATGTCAGACTGCTGAGTTAAGCATAGTTTCATTCAAATTTTTCGAGCAACCGCAGCAAACTGACGACTTGCTCTCCCTGCAGATTCACATGATTAAACATGATGTTCTGGACCTTTTTGGCATCACCCACTGAAAGTGCTGACAAGATATCAGAATGCTCCTCCAATGATTTTTCCATATAGCCCGGCAAAGTTGAAATATGATGACGAAAAGGAAATATTACTGGACGTGCGGTAGCTAATTGGTCATGTAACAAGCGGTTTTTGGCGCCCTTGATGACTGCATTATGAAAAATCATATTAGCTGAATTAAATGCGCCGACATCTAACGTCAAAACTGCCTTTCGGCAAAGTTCGTTGGCTTCTTGGGCTTCTTTCAGCTCTTCATTTGAAATGCGTTGTGCGGCCAAACGGGCGGCAACCCCCTCTAATTCAGCTACAACTAAAAAGGCGTCTAATAAATCTGAGGCGCAGTGTTTGGAAACAAGAACTCCACGCCTTCCGAGATCTTCAACAAGACCAATCGATGCAAGTTGACGAAATGCTTCTCGTACTGGGGTACGTGAGACACAAAATTCTTTGGCTAGAGCCCGCTCATCTAACCTTGCCCCCGGCCCGCGCATACCATTCACAATCTGAGTTTCTAAGGCCGCCACTATTGCATCCGCTTTCCGGACAGTGGCTAAAGAATTGTTCATATATTCACCCGTATCTGCCTGCACCTTTGAACCAATCATCATGGCCAGCAGCTGTTCGGACAATAACCGATTTCTTGGTCAAATATGCACGCAATGCGTCCCATCCGTTCTCTTTGCCAAAACCGCTATCTCGAACGCCACCCCAAACTGAGCGTGGGTCATTACGGTGATGATCATTTAGCCAAACCACGCCACCACGCACTTTAAGTGAAAGGCGATGTGCTCGAGCAATGTCACGCGACCAGATGGAAACACCAAGCCCGAAAGTTCCCGTATTGGCCATTTCCATCGCCTCATCGTCGTCATTAAATCGAGTAATCGAAATAACGGGGCCAAAAACTTCTTCTAAAAATAATTCATGATGTTTTTCAACATCCTTGAACACGGTTGGGCGAACGTAAAAACCATTGGAAAAATCATCAGGTAGATCTAGCGGGCTGGCTCCCGCAACCATTTTGGCGCCATCGGCTTTGGCTTGTGCAATCATGCGCAAGCAGCGATCCTTGGATTTCTGGGAAATTACCGGACCCATTTGGGTGGTTTCATCCATCGGATCGCCAATTATAATCTGCTCAGCACGTGCAGCGATACCCTTTACAAAACGATCATAAATTTTATCATGGATCAAGAACCGTGCACCTGATACACAGGTTTGTCCAGAAGCAACAAATGCAGCAAACAATGTGCCCGCGATAGCACCTTCAATATCGGCATCTTCGCAAACAACGATTGGCGTTTTGCCACCCAATTCCATAGTCGTGCGGATCAGGCGCTCTCCAGCAAGGCTGGCCACTTTGCGTCCCGTGGAAGTCCCGCCTGTAAGATCTATATAGTGGATGTCACTGGCAGCGCATAGCGCTGCCCCAGTCGCAGGACCACCAGTAACTACATTTACGACGCCGTCAGGCAATCCCGCTACAGTTGCTAGCGCGGCGAGTACAAGAGGTGAAACCGGAGCAAGTTCAGAAGGTTTGATCACACATGTATTGCCAGCGGCTAAAGCTGCAGCCAACTTTTTCACCAAGATCAAAATTGGATGGTTCCAAGGCGTCAAGAGCGCAACGGGGCCCAAAGGTTCATAGTGGGTCATTGTAACGTAACCACCTTTGACCATATTAGACTCTCCCTCCAGCCCGATTGCTATGCTTGCGAAGTATTCTAGCCATTCAGGAATTCGCGCCATCTGGGCATTCATTTCCCGGATGGCGCGACCAGTTATGGTAGATTCGAGGAGTGCCAGTGACGACATGTTGGCGCGAAGAACATTAGCAAAGGCATGAAGATGTCTCGACCGATCCAGCGGGTCCAACTCTGACCAACCCCCAAAAGCTGAGCGGGCGGCAGTGACAGCGGCCTGCACGTCATCGGCTGTTCCATCGGGTACAGTAGTAAATAGTTCCGCCTTCGCAGGATTTAAAACTTCAATCACATCGCTATGGTGAGGTTTTTGAAACCGGCCACCATAGAAAATGCCTTTATTTGTGCCAGGTTTCAGAAATTCATGGATCAACGATGTCATTTTAGGCTCCAAGAGTATTTTTGGTATACCAAGGGGAGAAATATAAAAAAATGCAAGTTAAATTTAAAGGCTATGGTCTTTATAAGGCAGTATATAGCCTATAATAGGGGTGATAGGCCCTAAATTTCTTGACTTGTATAATATATTACGATTTCGGTATACCAAAGAAAGGGAGGAAGGCCTTGACTACTCCACTCATGATGAAAGCAGCTTTGCTTACGGAATATGGTAAGCCATTAGAAATTTGTGATGTCCCTCGACCCATTCCAAAAGCTGATGAAGTGCTTGTTAAAATTGAAGCCAGCGGTGTTTGCTTCACTGATGTGCACATCTTGAAGGGCGAGCATGCATCCCCCAACCCATTACCATTGATTATGGGGCATGAGGGCGTGGGCCGTATTGTAGAAGTTGGCTCTAAAGGAGGGGCACTTAAGGTTGGGGATCGCGTAGGGATTGGCTATGTATTTGGAGCTTGTGGCCATTGTCGCGACTGTCTGACTGGTGGCGAGAATTATTGCCCCGACTTCGATGCCACCGGGTTTTCTGTCAGCGGTTGCTTTGCGGAATACGTATGTATGCGCAAAGAGTGGGCCAATCGAATTCCTGAAGGCATCAGCCCAATTGAAGCTGCACCGCTGATGTGTGCTGGAGCCGCTGCCTATGCTTCTCACAAGAAGACGGGTGTTCAAACTGGAGAAACACTGGCGATCTTTGGTCTGGGTGGTTTGGGGCAGTATGCAATTCAAATTGCCAAACTTGCAGGTGTTCGAGTGATCGCAGTAGACATTAGCGATGAGAAGCTCGCCACAGCTACGGCGCTGGGCGCTGATGAAATTGTGGTGGCAGATAAAAATGCTGGCGCTGCAATCCAAGCATTAGGGGGGGTGCAGGGGTGCGTAAACTTTGCTCCAGTTGGCGCAACCTGGCCTTTGATGTTAGCTGCTTGCAACCCTCGCGCAACGATTGTTTTAACTGCTGTGCCCGCTGATCAACTGGCCTTCTATACATATGAGGTAGTCGAACGCGGGCTTAAGGTTATCGGCAGCTCGGCTTCCAATCGACAAGAAATGAACGAGCTTTTAGCGCTTGCTGCCGGAGGCAATGTGGAGGGCGTAATCAACACTATGCCTTTTGAAAAAATTAATGATGCGTTGTCTAGCTTGGTTGAAGGTAGGACAGAAGGCCGGACAGTACTAGACCTGCAGTAGGAGGCAAAAGTGGACCTTAATCTGGGCGGTAAGACCGCACTCATCACTGGCGCATCAATGGGAATTGGGGAGCACCTAGCAGAAACCTTTGCCGCTGAAGGCGTGCACTTGCACTTGACAGCCCGTAGTATGGATAGATTAGAGGCTTTGAAAGATCGTATTGCCAAAATCAGCAGTGTTAGCGTGACCCTCCATCCGCTTGATTTGACCGCCGACGGTGCTGTTGAGCAGCTTAGCGCAACAATCAAACACATTGATATACTAGTTAATAATGCAGGAGCGATCCCCAGCGGAGATTTATGGGATGTAGATCAAAAAAACTGGCGGAATGGCTGGGATCTAAAAGTCTATGGCTATATTGATATGTGCCGCGAGTTCTACACAAAAATGAAAAACGCCGGTGGCGGGGTTATCATCAACAACATCGGCAATGGCGGAGAAGTTCTGGATCCAAAATACATAGCCGGCGCGTCAGGAAATGCTAGCCTCATGGGCTTCACGCGCGCACTTGGTGCGTTCAGCCTCGACGATAATATCCGGGTGGTTGGAGTAAACCCTGGCCCAGTCGATACGGACCGCATTTATAACATGCTGAAAAAACGTGCGCGCAAGGATTTGGGGGACGAAAGTCGCGCTGAGGATTTGCAAAAGGGCTACCCACTTGGACGTCCCGCTAACAAAGAGGAGGTCTCTGACGTAATTGTGTTTTTGGCATCTCACCGTGCGGGATATGTCACTGGCACAATCATCACGGTGGACGGCGGCATAGCCTCCCGTCGTTCGATCATATAGGAATGCCTTCGGGTAAACGCATAGGAATTGTAATTCCGTCCTCAAATGTTGTGATTGAACCCTTAGCTATGCAACGTTTTTGGAAATCGAATGACACCGTACACTTTTCGCGCCTGGGTGTGGTTGAGATTGAGCTTGACGCTAAATCTTTGGAGCAATTCGAGATGGATGAGCAACTCCGCGCTGCACAAAAACTCTGCGATGCCCGGGTTGATGCGATCGTATGGGGTGGAACTTCCTCCAGTTGGCTCGGGATTGAGCATGACGAAGAGTATAGCAGGCTTGTCGAGCAGAAAACTGGTATTTCTACTACAACTTGCGTTCTTGAAATGAACCGTAAGGTGGCCAGCTTGGGTGCCAGACAGATTTCTATAGTGACACCATATACAGATGCCGTTCATAACCGCATTCTTGATAACTATGAAGAGTTGGGCTTTCCACGACCGACAGGGCAAAATTTTGGTGGAACAGTAAGTAATGATTTTGCATCAATATCTTCTAACATATTAAAAAATATGGTTTTGGACGTGGCTAAAAATTCTCCTGATGTCATTATGATTATGTGTACGAACCTACGAGGTGCAGCTGTGGCAAAGGACCTAAGTAAACAGCTGGGACTACCAGTGATAGACAGTGCTGCTGCAACGTTGCAAGCGGGGTCCAGATTGATTAACCGGGAAAGCTCCAAAGCACGTATAATTGCTGAAGACAATTTTGGGTCATAAATTATGCGATGACATAGAAGCTGCTGTCATGGGGGCACAGTACTACTAGAAGAGATCTGTAAGGTGAAATGGATGAATATGAGGTTATACAAAACGTATGTTCGTCAAAATCCTTCAGCCTAGTAATCACTTTACACAAGCGTACAATGGCTCATGCCAATTGGTCACAACTTTTCAATCCATAACTCTAACTGACGCTTGCAATCTGATGCAGGTTTTTATTAGTCTGACAGCACCATAGTAATTGCTATGAAAATAATGTTTAGCCTTCATGACACGCTCGGACCCATTTCAGTTGAGGAATGTGCCTGATCGTTTGAGGTAATAAGGATTATGTGGGATGGATAATGGACCTCAAACTTGATCAAGCTTTGATGCTTGCAAAGAAGAAGTTAAAAGAAGGCTCTGTTGAAGAAGCCAAACATATTTACCAGGATATTCTGGCAAAGTTTCCAGCTAATAAGAAGGCAAAGCACGGGATTAAGGCCATATTGGCTAATCCAACTGATAAAACACTAAAAGTCCAAAATCCATCGGTAAGCCAGCTTCAACTTTTGATCAATCTTTACAGCCAAGGACAGCTGCAGCAAGCGTCGAGCCAGGCGAACGGTTTGCTAAATAATTTTCCTCACTCAGTAGCCTTAAATAATATTTGTGGGGCGATTCATACTGGCTTAAAACAGTACGGCGCTGCCATAGATAACTATAAGCAAGCTCTAAAGATCAAGCCTGACTATGCTGAGGCCTATAACAATATGGGAGCTGCGCTGATGGGCAAAGGTGACCCAGACGCTGCCATCCGCAGCTACAAGAAAGCACTGAAAATCAAGCCTGAATATTGTGAGTCTCATAACAATTTGGGGAATGCGCTGATGGAAAAAGGTGATCCAGACGCAGCCATAGTTAGCTACAAAGAGGCACTAGAGATCAAGCCTGAATATGCTGAGGCTCATAACAATTTGGGGAACGCCCTAAAAAAGAAGGAGGACCCAGACGCGGCCATAGTCAGCTACAAGAAGGCCCTAAAGATCAAGCCTGAATATGCTGAGGCCCATTATAATATAGGAGCTGTTCTGATGGGTAAAGGTGACCCAGACGCTGCCATAAATAGCTACAAAAAAGCTCTAAAGATCAAGCCTGAATATGCTGAGGCCCATTATAATATTGGGGCCGCGCTGAAGGGCAAGGGCGACCTAGACGCGGCTATAGTCAACTACAAAAAGGCTTTAAATATCAAGCCTGAATATGCGGAGGCTCATAACAATATGGGGAACGCCCTGATGGAAAAGAGCCACCTAGACGCTGCCATAAATAGCTACAAAAAGGCTCTCCAGATTAGGCCTGATAATGCTGAGACTTATAAAAATATGGGGGCTGCCTTGATGGATAGGGGTGACCCAGACGCGGCCATATCCAGCTACAAAAAGGCACTAGAGATCAGGCCTGACTATGCTGATACTCATCGTATTCTCAGCAACTTTACTAGTTATAAAACTAAAAGTAATCACTTTATTGAGATTCAAAATCTCTACCAAGACCAGACACTAAATGATGCCGCTCGATGTAATCTTAGCTTTGCATTGGCAAAGGCTCATGAGGATTTGGGTGAAACTGAGAAAGCCTTTTCTTATTTTTCTGAGGGCAATGCCCTGCGTAAAAAGCTGCTGTGCTACACGATTGATCAAGATCAAAACCTCTTTACCAATTTGAAAAAGACACAACCTTCCATACTTAAACATGCACTGAAGACCACTGCAGAAAATAGTGGGCCTGTGCCAGTGTTCATCCTTGGCATGCCAAGATCTGGCACTACCCTTGTGGAACAAATCATCTCATCTCATTCAGGAGTTACAGCTGCTGGTGAGTTGAAAGATATCGGAAAATTTGGACGGTTATTAGCCCAGGGTGTAACTCAGGCAACTAAAAAAACCGTATCTGAATTTCGACAGAACTACCTATGCGAATTAATAAAGCGATCAGGTGGAAACACTTTGATCACAGATAAGCTGCCACAAAACTTTCTATATATCCCTCTAATTTGTTCGGCTTTTCCAGAGGCTAAAATTGTTCATGTTCAGCGGGATGCAGCTGCAACTTGTTGGTCAAACTTTAAACACTACTTCCCAGCAAACGGCCTTGGGTACTGCTACGATCTTAAAGATGTAACTGCTTACTATGCACTGTATAGTGATCTTATGCAGTTTTTGCAGACTCCTTATGGTGACCGAATTTATCATTTGAACTACGAAAAACTTACGACTGACCAAGACGTTGAGAGCAGAAACCTGATTCAATACCTAGAACTCGGATGGGAGAATGCATGTCTTTCTCCGCAGGCTAATAAGCGAAGCGTTAGGACCGCCTCACAGCAACAAGTACGGAAAAAAATTTACCAAGGTAGTTCTCAGCAATGGCGTAAATATGAACCGCTCCTTAATGGAGCCTTTAATGGGTTAATAAACTTTAAAAAACAATCAAGATAACCATATCAAATCATTGTTATACAAAGAAAATACTGGTGAACTGAATACTTAGGTATACCGCGATTATAATAATGTCTGCCACAAAGCTACAGAATGGTCTTTGCTAATTAACGCTAGCAGAGTGTAATTAATTTCCAGATAAAACTTACAAATTCAAAATCAATCGAGAGACTATTTGATGTTAAAAAAACATGCTGTTTTATTAATCCTATTGGGTGGCACTTTCATGAGTTTTGTTGGCCTCTACATGCGACTGTTATCAGAGGCAGATGGATTTCAAATACTTTTTTATCGCTCCTTAAGTCTTTCCTTTATGGTGGGATTGGTGTGCTGCTTACGACGAGGAGTGGCGCCTCTTACTTTTTTAAAAAGCATTGACAGAACTGACTTTCTCATCGGATTAGTCTTAGCCTTTGCCTTTGCCTGTTATGTGTTTGCAATGCTATATACGACCGTAGCCTCAACCCTACTCATTTTATCCGCCACACCGTTTATGGCCGCCACCATTGGATGGTTATGGATAAGTGAACGCCCTAAAACTATTACCTGGGTCGCAATGGCTTTCGCCTCCGCAGGCATTTATTTTATGGTAAAGTCTGGACACCAGTTGGGTAACAATGTGGGAAATGTGTTGGCCCTGCTATCAGGTTTTTGGTTTGCGCTGATGTTAGTGATGGCCCGCAAAAGCCATAAAGATGATATTTTAGGTGGTACCTTTATTGGCGGTGCTATCTGTATTGTTATTGGTGCCAGTATGGCTTTTCTATTTGGAACTGGTTTAAAAGTTCTAACCTTGGATCTATTTATTATCTTGGGAATGGGTGCTTTTGGTATCGGTATTGGGATAGCCTTTGTAACTTGGGGAGCCAGTCACGTCCCTGCAGCTGAAGTAAGTATTTTGGTACTTATAGAAAGTGTATTGGGACCTATATGGCCATGGATTGCACTCGGAGAAGCTATGACTTTAGCTGAAATTTTTGGTGGAGCGTTAGTTCTCGCTTCCGTAATTGTCTTTGCTTTGTTTAGTATCGAGGCGGAGCCTAGTTCACTCAAACATTAAGCGCCCAAAATATGAGACAACATTTAAGGGGTTTTATTTTCACAATCAAACTAAAGGAGTACGAGGCTGTATTGATAGTTTCTAATATTAGAGGTCGTGGCTATTGACGATGATGTCAAGTGTGCGATCAAAGTCATACAAAATATCAACTGCATCTTGAGCAGATAGGAAGCCTTATGAAAGACACACCTATAATCGTTATCGGCGCAGGTATGTGCGGTGTATCTACTGCAATTTGGCTACAGAGGTCAGGCCACGCGGTCATTCTGATCGACAAAGGATTGCCAGGGATGGGTGCATCTTTCGGAAACGCAGGCTTCTTGGCGCAATGGGCCGTCGCTCCG
>MDTF01006173.1_pt1 | contig 10479 bp, 8 predicted proteins | sample 811191 | NCBI WGS metagenome assembly MDTF01 (sample SAMN05326649, study PRJNA326480) | marine metagenome | isolation source: seawater | place: Southern Ocean | collected 2011
CGCCTAGAAGCCGAAGGTGTCATTTTTACTGATGGCCGGTTTTCACTGGCTAAGTTTGGCTGGCTGCTGCCTTAACGCGGCTTTGAGCTAAAAAGGTCTGAGCCAAAGAAGCACTCAATTTGAGAGGCTCTACAGCCGAACATAGCTGTCATCACTGCCACTATAAGTTTTTAATAAGCGCCCCACCCAAACAAGCAAACACAATCCAGGTATCACCATTAAGGTTGTCAAGACGAAGAAAATCGCCCATTCACCGTCAAGAAAATCTACGATAGCCCCGCTACCGGCAGCTAAGGTGGTTTTTCCAAAATTTGAAATTGACGACATCATCGCATACTGCGTTCCGGTATGAGTGCGACTGGTAAAATAGGAAATAAAGGAAATTGCGGCGACGGTGGCAAACGCCTGAAAAAAGTTGTCGACTATTAGTGTAACCATAAACAAACCAACATTCGGCCCAATAACCGCTAGCAAAGCAAACAGAAGGTTTGCAGCCGCCATCGCGACACCGGCCACAAAAAGACCTTTGATAACCCCGTAACGCGTGTTGATAACCGCTCCCAATAAAGAAAAACCAGCGGTCATGAGTCCTCCAAAGAATTTCTGATAGAAACTTATTTGGTCTGTGGTGAATCCCAACTCAACATAAAACACAAGTGACATGCGTCCCAACATAGCCTCGCCTAAGCGAAACACAATTAGGAACAAAAGGATTGAAAAAGCCAACTTAAACCCGCAGCGTCGAAAAAACTCCATGAAAGGCTCTAATACGAAACCATAGAGTCGATTTGTTATCGGCAATGAAACCGCATCTGCAAGTCCGTGGGAAGCTGACACCCCAGCTTCATCCTCAGGCACCGGAGTCAAAAGTACTAGTCCCATTATGACGAAATAGAACACAGCTACCACGCGATAAACATCCGACCATGAAAGACCGATCGTTTCCCCACCAAGGGCAAGCGCAATGGCACCACCAATAAATCCGTAGCCTGCGAACCAACCTACGGTGCTCATGGCAGCGGCATAAGGCATTTTGGAGTTCATTTCTTCCGGTCGAAAAATAGTGATTCGATAGGCATCAATTGAAATATCCAGAGTCGCAGAAACTAGAGCTATACCGAGCGCTAACACACTAACTAACGGAAGGTTTGCCCGTGGATCTGCAAAGCTGAGAGCTAAAACAATGACTGCCAGCAAAAACTGCCCCAACATGATCCAAGAACGACGCTGCCCTAGCCGTTCGTGCAAATAGGGGATTTTAAGCTTGTCTACTAACGGAGCCCAAGTCCAATTGATGGCATAAACCGTAGCGATCGCCCCAACATAGCCAATCATTGATCTGGACAATCCTGACTGCTGCATCCAAAGAGTTAACACCGACCCGTGCAGAACCCATGGAAAACCGCTACAGAACCCAAACAAAAAGATCGCCATAAAGCGCGTGTCACGCAGCTGCGCTAAAGAGTCAGAAAACGAAAGATTAGGGCTGGATGATTTGTTCATGCGCGGCTCTTCTTATGGCTGGAGGCACTGCGTAGGAATTTGATCAAAACTTAGTCTCTAAAGTTATTGAACTGCACGGGCACTTCTAACTCAGCGCCTTTAAGAAAGCTGATCACTTGCTGCAGCTCGTCTCGCTTCTTACCACTAACTCTGAGCTTATCTCCCTGAATAGCAGTTTGAACCTTTATTTTTGTCTCCTTGATCATCTTTACAATCTTACGAGCCAAGTCTGCCTCAATGCCTTGCTGAACCTTCATCGGCATCACCGCTTTTTGCCCGGTAACAACAATATCCACTTCTATTAAGCTTTTGGCATCGACACCGCGCTTAACAAATTTAGAACGCAGGATTTCAACCATTTGACGAACTTGAAAATCAGACTCAGCGGACAGCTGAATTTCAGTGTCACTGGATAATTCAAATGTAGCGTCAGCACCTTTAAAATCGAATCGAGTGCCAACTTCTCTATTAGACTGGTCGATTGCGTTGTTGATTTCGTGCATATCTACTTCGGATACAACATCGAAAGATGGCATAGACTATTTTCTCCTGTCACTACCAGCTCTTAATATTGGCTAGTGGCGTATTATTTGCCAGTGATGTAAGGCTTGCGCCGGCTTAATGTTGGTTAGTAGTATTTATTGCCCAGTCTACCACCACGGTCGAGTGAACTTAATAGCTAACAGAGGCTTAATCTCTGGCCTGCAGGTTAAACAGCCTGAAACCCTGCATACAGAGCCAAGAGCTTTATTTAGGATAATTCCTCTCAAGACTGCACATAATCAACTTCTGTTGCTATGCTGATACTAAAAGGCTCTCTTGTTGGCAAACCATGGGTAACATTAAGACCCAATTGCAAAACTCGTCGTAGGCTTTAGCATATGGCAAGAGAAGTATTAGGCATATAAAGATAAAGGTATTACATTACTCGCCTGTTTTGCGTAGTAACTACTATGAACATTCAAGAGTTTTTTAGCAGCATCATTGAATCAATGCCCTCGGCATTGATTACTGTGGACGCGAATCTGCACATTAAGCAAATAAACGAAAATGCCCTAGCTATAAGCAATGCGGTAGGTGCGTCTGTACTCAATACAGCCGTGTTCGAATCATTTCCAATGCTGCAAGACTATTCAGACGAGATAATCACAGCGCTAAAAGAATCTCGAACCGTGACACTGGAGCGGGTTCCCTATCTAGATGGAGATTTGAACAGCTACTACAAAGTAAGTTGTTACCCGCTCTCAGCTATACCTGGCGTAGTGGTTATTCAGATTGACGATGTTACTCAGCGAGAACTCTTGGAGCAGCGCATTCTGCAGACAGAAAAAATGCATTCAATGGATGGGCTCGCTGCAGGTATAGCACACGAGGTAAACAACCCACTTAGTGCGATCATCAATGGAGTCCAGAACATCGGTCGCCGTCTGAGCCTAACTCGCCAAGCGAACCTAGAAACTGCCACCGCATTGGATGTCGATCTAGGCAAGATAAAAGAGTACTTGGAACAACGAGAAATTACATTTTTTCTAGAATCGATAGAGGAAGGCGCCCTGCGGGCCAGTAACATCGTCAGCAACATGCTCAAATTTAGCATCTCAGAAGTGAATTCTAGTGAGCCTTGTGACATCAATTTGCTGCTGGAACAAGCACTCAAGTTCGTTGAAAAAGACTATACGCTCAACAACCTGAAAAGTTTCACAGACATCAAAATCGAACTGAAACTGGATTCCGCTCTCCCTCAAATCAAAGTTCTGCCCATTGAGCTGCAACAGGTATTTGTCAATCTTCTCAGAAATGCAGAGCAGGCCATCAGCGCACGCAAACTAGAGGCACCAGCGGACTACCGAGGAAAAATTACAATAGAGACAAAAATTGAAGCTGGGGTAGCAACAGTAGTCGTTGGAGATAACGGCTGCGGAATGAACAACAAAGTCCTGAGAAAGGTTTTTGACCCCTATTTCAGCACTCGGCAAAAGACAGGGGGGCACGGGTTAGGACTTTCTACCGTCTACCGCATTATTAAAACTTTGCTTGAGGGCGAAATAGAAGTTCGCAGTGCCGTCAATGTTGGCACACAGTTTATAATTTCCCTCAAGCTCTAGACAAATACTCGATGAGGGCACCATCAAATCATATGTCTGATGTCGCCCAATAGCTTGGCTAAATAAGTCGCAAAAAGCCCACCATCAACGCCGTTCACTGCCTTGTGATCATAAGCCAACGTAAAAGGCAGCATTTTTCGAGGCTGAAACTCACCCTCTATATACACCGGTTTTATTTGAGTTTTTGAAACCCCGATAATTGCAACTTCCGGTGGGCTCACTATAGGTATGAATCCGGTTCCGCCAATTGCGCCAAGACTAGAAATCGAAAAACAACCACCCTGCATCTCTTCCAAGGTAAGCTTTCGTTTTTTAGCTTTGTCTGACAACTCGATGACTTCGGCCGCAAGCTCCCACAGAGATTTTTTATCGACATTCTTGATTACCGGAACCAAGAGGCCGGCCTCAGTCGCTACCGCCACACCTATATTAATGTATTTCTTTTGAATCAGATATTCACCAGAAGAATGCAGGGACACATTAAACTGAGGATATTCTTCAAGGGCTTTAGCGCAGGCCTTAAGCAGAAAAGGGAGGAGAGTCATCTTCACACCCTTCTTTTCAGCCTCTGCCTTTAGGTCAGCTCGAAACGCTTCCAAATCGGTTATATCTGCTTCATTGAACTGGGCAACATGAGGGACAGCCAACCAGTTACGGTGCATGTTAGTCGCGGTAAGCTTGTGCAATTTACTTCGCGGCACTTCTTCAACTTCACCAAATTCGCTGAAATCAATATCTGGAATAGCCGAGATACCAGCACCGCTATTAGCGCTGGCTGGGGCATTAATTTTTGCCTTTACATAGTCGTGGACATCATCCTTTATAATCCTGGACTTTGACCCAGTGCCGGCTACTAAAACCAAATCAACCCCCAATTCCCGCGCCAGTTTACGCACAGCTGGCCCGGCATAAACTTTGCCACCGCTTGGCGCTGGCGCAACAGCAGGCGCCTTAGAAGGGCTCGCAGGCGACGCTGACGGGATTGATTTAGAATCTACTTTTGGTGCTGCAGGAGGCGCATCTTGCTCAACCAGCTCATCAGATTCAGGCTTTGCTTCGGGGGGAGATACCGATAAGGCTTCTTCTGATCCAGCCGCGCTAATTCTAGCGATTGGAGAGCCTGTTTTTATTTTGTCTCCAATAACTATTAAAAGCTCTTCAATCACACCGGCTACCGGCGCCGGCACATCCATCGCAGCTTTGTCAGATTCAAGAGTCAGCAAGGTATCGTCGACAGACACCGAGTCACCGACCGCGACACTAATTTCAATTACTTCTACTTCGTCATCCGTCCCTAAATCCGGCACTTCGATAACGCTAGAAACGGCCTCTCCAGCCCCAGGGCTGTCGGGCGCTGAAGACTTGGCCGGCGAATCCGTTATTTCCTCTGCGGCCTCAGCTTTCTCAATGGCCTTTAGTTTTTCTGCCACTTTATCGTCTTTCATCTCAGGTTCGGCAGCGTCTCCTGCGATTTCTAAAGATAGCATTTCTGATCCAGATGTCACTTGGTCGCCTAAGTTAACTGCAATAGAAATCACACCCCCAGCCATAGGAGCGGGTATTTCCATTGCGGCTTTATCACTTTCCAGCACCAGAAGAGAGTCGTTCTCTTCGACCGACTGGCCAACTGAAACGAGCAACTCTATGACCTCAACTTCGTTGGAATCACCGAGATCAGGAACTGTTAGTTTTTCAATAGCCAATGGAGCTCGCTCCTGAAATTTGATTAAAGTTATTCATTCGATTGAGCCAATGGGTTTGTTTTAGTTGACTCAATACCCGTATCTTTCATGTATTCATGAATCTGCTTGGCACTTACTAAATCGAGATCTTTGAGCTCAGTTAAAGCCGCAAGTACAATAAATTTAGCATCCACCTCAAAAAAGTGGCGCAAATTTTCTCGCGTATCACTGCGACCGTAGCCGTCTGTTCCCATAACCCTGTAGGAATCAGGAACGAATTCTCGAATTTGATCAGAGTGCGATTTCATATAGTCGGTAGTTGCTACAACAGGTCCAGATCGAGCTGCTAATGCTTTAGTTACAAACGGTTCGCCGACTTTCTTTGTAGGGTTCAGCATATTGACACGCTGGACTTCTAAGGCTTCTTTTCTGAGCTCATTGAAGCTAGTTACACTCCAAACATCGACGCTGATTGAAAAATCGCTACGTAAAATTTGCGCCGCCTTGCGTGCTTCTCGCAAAATAGTTCCACTACCTAACAGCCTCAGGGTGACATCTTTACTGACCGGTTTAGTTGTTTTGTACTCTTTAACCGAACTATCTTCTAGGAGGTATATTCCTTTGATAATTCCTTCTTCGCAGGCTTTGGGTATTTCAGGCTGCTGGTAGTTCTCATTCATGGTCGTGATGTAATAAAAGACAGACTCCATGTCTTCATACATTCGCCTTAATCCATCTTGAACAATAACAGCTAGCTCATAGGCATAGGTTGGATCGTAGCTGACACAGTTTGGAATTGTCGAAGCTAAAATATGGCTGTGCCCATCCTGATGTTGCAAACCTTCGCCGTTTAATGTGGTGCGACCGGCCGTAGCACCAATTAAGAACCCTCTGGCCTGCGAATCTCCAGCAGCCCAAGCTAAATCTCCGATTCGCTGAAAACCAAACATCGAATAATAGATATAAAACGGAATCAGAGGGTAATTATTAACGCTGTAAGAAGTTGCTGCGGCAATCCAAGCTGAAAATGCCCCGGCTTCAGTGATACCTTCTTCAAGCATCTGGCCTTTTTTATCTTCCTTGTAATACATCACCTGATTTGAATCAGCAGGATCGTACAATTGACCAGTGGATGAATAAATACCTAACTGACGGAACATTCCTTCCATTCCAAAAGTACGGGCCTCATCTGGGACAATTGGCACTACTCGCTGACCAATAGCTTTGTCCTTACAAAGCGCAGACAGGATACGAACAAATGACATCGTGGTGGACACTTCGCGATCACCGCTGCTTTTAGTCTGACTTTCATAAACTGAGATAGCTGGCGCTTTTAAGGCGTAGCTTCTCGCTCTGCGCTGGGGAACCGGGCCTCCCAATTCAGACCGAATCCTTGTCATGTACTTGTATTCTAAACTCTGCTTTGCCGGCTTGTAATAAGGAACTTCCCCGAGGTCTTCATCATCTACAGGAATGCCAAATCGATCTCTAAACTTCTTCAAACCTTCGATATCTAACTTCTTAACAGAGTGGGTAGTATTTTGAGCTTCTGCTCCGCCCCCAAAGGCATAGCCCTTGACTGTTTTCGCTAAGATAACAGTAGGTTTACCGTTCGACTTAGCCGCTTGAGCGTAGGCTGCATAAACTTTATAGGGATCATGGCCACCTCGATTTAGCGCCATAATATCGTCATCAGACAAGTGTTCAACCATCTTCAGAAGTTCTGGGCTCTTGCCGAAAAAGTGCTCGCGAGTGTAAGCACCGCCTCTGCTGGCATAGTTTTGATACTCACCATCAACAACCTCATCCATCCTGTCTTGCAAGAGGCCTTCGGTATCTGCTTGAAATAGAGGGTCCCAATGGCGCCCCCAAACAACTTTGATTACATTCCATCCGGCACCACGGAAGACACCTTCAAGTTCTTGAATGATTTTCCCATTGCCTCTAACAGGGCCATCGAGACGCTGCAGGTTGCAATTAACAACGAATATAAGATTATCTAAACCTTCTCTGCCCGCTTTTGATATTGCACCAAGTGATTCTGGTTCATCGGTCTCGCCGTCACCCAGAAACGCCCATACTTTACGATCACTGTTGTCGAGCAAGTCTCGATTGCTGAGGTATTTCATGACGTGGGCCTGGTAAATCGCCTGTATCGGACCCAGCCCCATAGAAACAGTGGGGAATTGCCAGTAATCCGGCATCAACCAAGGGTGGGGGTACGAAGAAAGTCCGTTGCCATTAACTTCTTGGCGGAAATTGTCTAATTGTTCTTCACTTATTCTCCCTTCGAGAAAAGAACGTGCATAAATTCCAGGAGAAGAATGCCCCTGATAATAAATTAAGTCGCCTTCATTCTTTTCACCAGGACCACGGAAAAAGTAATTAAAACCAATGTCATACAATGTGGCCGATGACGCAAAAGTCGAGATATGCCCACCCAAACTTGGGTTTTTCTGATTGGCCCGCATAACCATTGCTAAAGCGTTCCAGCGGATAATGCCCCTGATTTGGCGTTCCATGAACATGTCGCCAGGCATTCGCTCTTCGTTCAACGGAGAAATGGTATTAGAGTACGGCGTGTTTACCGAGGTAATAGGAGAGTAGCGCCCCGTCCTAATCGCTGTGTCGTTTAGCTTGCTAATTAAATAATGGGCTCTGTCGACGCCCTCTTCTTGGATAACTGAGTCCAGCGCATCTAACCATTCTCTGGTTTCTTCTGGATTAGCGTCGTTTTGCGTAGCCATAATTACTTCCCATGCATACCAGGATCGCTGGTAGAGCCCTACTCTTTGTAATTTAGTTACAAGATTTGATGAATTTTACCGTATTTCCACCGTTAGCTCCATTTAAACAAGGGGCTTCTTGTAGTATTACTACATAAAAATGAGGCTATGCCAAAAGAAGTAGAGCCCGGCTATTATTTTTAGAATACAGCAACTTATGAAACTTATTACTTTCTTAACTCTAGCTCAAACGCTTACCATCGTCGAAGGAAAGCCCAAAAACTACAATAAATTAACAAAATAATGGACCCAAAAAATTCTACAAAGCGGTGAATGCCTACATTCCAAAAACAGTGATCAATGCCAAGACAGCCAGCCATATAGCTTGAGAACGCTCCAACAATGCCAACAGTGCACCAACTCTAGTCGCCCCTCGTGCGATATCCGCCGAACCGCTGTCCTCGCTACTCGAACCAGACTCATCGACTGTGACGCCGGCCATCGCGCAACCAGAGCTTGCATAGAGTAATGCGGCGTTGTCAGAGTCTAGCGCAAAGCTCCAAAAGGATTCTTTAACGCTCTCAAAGCACTGAACAAAATTACCTGCCAGTGAAAACGTCGTCGCTAGTAACCGCATCGGGGCCCATTCAAGGCCCCATATGAACATGGAGATAGTTTTCACCAACCCTGCAGACTGTTTTTCATTATGACTATCGCGAAGCTGATAGCTCACATAGCTAAACAGAACGCCGTAAGGCCCTGCAATTATGTACCAAAAAAACATCACAAACATTTTTTCAAAGCTGCGATATATTAGCTGTTTACAAAAATAATCCAGCAACTCCATCCGGCCCTCGACCGCACTCAATTCAGGCCCTGGCCACTCATCTTTCAAATAAAGCTCGGCGCCCTCGAAATCAGCATTATTCCACTTGGCAAGAAAATCTGCTGCCAGCTTACCCGGCTGGGTCCGATCAAAGGCTATAAGTAGTACTAAAATATGCAAAAACATAGTGGGGATACCAAACCCCCTGCCACTTGCCAAAAGCACCGCAGCAACTAAGATGAGCATCGGAATTGCGTAAATTAAAAGAGCAGCAACAACCCAGCCAAATGACGGATTTTCTGCTGTCGTCCCCATAAAAGATTCAACGCGACAACGAAAGCGAAAGAACCAACCATCATCGAAACGATCGAAATCTTTCAGCCAAAGGTAGTTTGTGGTTAAGCAAATTAAGATAACTAGAAAACTCATAGCAGGGCTCGTTTAGAAAAAAGAGTGATTTAACATGACAGTCCTTGGCGAAACCTTGGCCAATCAAAATGTGGCCCTGGGTCAGTTTTCCTGCCCGGAGCCACGTCGCTATGGCCAACAATCCGCTTTGACTTTAGACAAGGATACTCCTGTAGCAGCAATTTTGTTACGCGGACCAACGCTTGGTACTGCTCATCAGTGAAAGGCTCAAAATCCGTTCCCTCAAGCTCAATTCCCACGGAGTAGTCATTGCAATTTGCCCTGCCCTCAAAGATCGAGTCCCCGGCATGCCATGCCTTCTTAAACAAGGGTACAAATTGGGTGACACGTCCAAGACGATCTATTAATAGATGAGCGGAGACGCGAAGTCCTGAGATCTCCTCGAAGAAAGAATGTGCCGACGAATCCAAGGAATTGCAAAAAAACTGTTCGACACAGCCTGTGCCATATTGGCCAGGAGGAAGGCTGATATTATGGATTATAAGTAAATCGATAGCAGACCCTCCCTCCCTATCACTTTGATTAGGCGACTCAACATAGTTTGCCCCAGACAAAAGGCCATCATTAATTTTATTTATATCAGACATTTAGAGAAAATCAGCCTATCTAAAGTACTATGGATAAGGTGTCATCCTACCATAGTAGATATAGAGCGACTTTGCGAAAAAACAGCCCAAGACAATGGACTATTAAGAGGCACTGAATTAGTACAAATTGCGGCTTACTGCGGTGGCTTAAGAAATAGCCTGAGTGACATTTAAACTATCGAGCATAAGATCTCGCTCCCTAAGCGCCATCGCTAATGCGAGCCTACTAAGCTTTACCTTTGCCCTGCGATCTTCGAATTGAACATCACAAAAGCCAGTATCAGCAAAAAGAACCCTGCAATCATGGTAGTCTGTGTCGGTCTTGAATCCCCCGCCCCGGCTGATCACAAACTAACCGATCAACTTCTGAAAAACACCCATTTAATTGAGGGCTGGCATGATGACCTTGTTGGGTTTTCTCACACCGGCACAGCGGCTCTGCTAGCTCATAAAGATCATCTTGGCCCACCAACCAAGGACCGCCAGGGCTAATCGTCGCCTCGTTGGTATGCTCTCCTGCTCTCAGATTAAGCTCAGTGACCTCGGCTACTACAGCGCCATTCAAGCCGAACGTTTGGCTAAGCTGCATTAAAAACTTCAGCTGTATCGGAGGCTCTACTC
>MDTF01007979.1_pt1 | contig 10478 bp, 7 predicted proteins | sample 811191 | NCBI WGS metagenome assembly MDTF01 (sample SAMN05326649, study PRJNA326480) | marine metagenome | isolation source: seawater | place: Southern Ocean | collected 2011
CTAACAATACTGCGGTGCTGAGCGGTACTGTCACCGATGTGAGAGATGGCGATACTATTGAAGTGGGCGGCATAGCTATCAGATTATCAGCCTTAGACTGTCCGGAGAGAGGCACACAAAAGGCTGTCAAAAACCCAACTAGCAAAAACTTATCTGCCGGTTGGGATTTATCTAATCAAAAAGTAATGGATCATATGTGAACGCATCTTGAATTATTAGAAGGTGCTATGGCTTAGCCCGAACACGGTTTATGGGATTGGCCAAGAATATGACTTCCTAGGGTACTGCAGCCATTGCCCATAACATCCGTAAAGGGGCCAAGTTCTTGACCCTCTACGGCCTGCCAGACCTGAATTGTGCTGGATAAGTGCGGCTAAAACCCAGAAATGGGGCAACAAACCACGCCAAATTATCTATATCCAACTGTATAATACGCAAATAACTGATTTAAACGGAAGTCTTTTGAAACCTCGGTAATATTAAGCCGGAAAATAGGTCTTATACTGAGGTCTCAAGATACTTAAAGTGTTGACAGATGACAGATGTATTGCATAATAAATTCTATACATTGAAGGAGTACCCAAATGCTACCCGTTCAAGTCCAACATGCAGGTTCCTAAAAAATGCAAAATTAAAGTTTAGCAAGCGATTGTTGGGCTTACCCCCCTTTTTGAGGCTAACTTAGAAGGAAAAAAGTACGTTATGCAGGACTACAGGCTTTTTATTGGGGGCGAATTCGTCAAAAATTCTAATCAAGAATATTTCCCGACTATCAACCCCTATACAAATAAGATGTGGGCCAACATCCCACAGGCGAGTGAATCCCAGGTTGCAGATGCGATCTCAGTTGCGCGTGTTACGTTTGAGACGACATGGTCGAAGGTTTCCGGAATCGAGCGCGCTAGGCTACTTAATAAGTTGGCTGATCTACTAGTTGAGAATGGTGATCGCATGGGGTTGCTGGAGAGTACAGACAATGGCAAGGTGATTCGTGAAACCCGCAGCCAGATGAACTTTGCTGCCCGCCAGTACCGGTTTTTTGCCGGTTATGCTGATAAGCTTTGGGGGAAGGTAATACCGCTCGATCAGCCTAATATTTTGGACTATACGCAGCGCGAACCAATTGGCGTAGCAGTGCTGATAACTGCGTGGAATTCGCCCCTGGGCTGTCTCTCTAACAAGCTTGCTCCAGCTCTAGCGGCGGGTAACTGCGTTGTTATTAAGCCCTCTGAACATGCCTCGGTAACCACACTCGAATTTGCTAAGTTAGTCGAACAGGCGGGTTTCCCGCCTGGAGTGGTGAACATGGTGGCGGGAGACGCCCTTGTGGGCAAGGCGCTTCTGACAAGCGGTCGCATTGATCGGGTCAGTTTTACCGGAAGTCCGGGTGTGGGACGAGAGATTGCGGCGAATGCTGGGCGAGCGCTTGTTCCGTCGACGATGGAACTTGGAGGTAAATCCCCGAACATCATATTTGAGGATGCTGACCTACCGAAGGCCATCGTTGGAGCGTTGGCGGGCATTTTCGCCGCGACAGGCCAGACCTGCATTGCTGGGTCGCGGCTTTTGGTGCAACGGAAGATTTACGATCATGTGGCTGAAAACCTTATTGAACGGGCAACACAGATCCGGATGGGCAATCCGATTGATATTGCTACTGAGATGGGAACAGCTGCGAACGAACCGCAATTCAACCGAATTCTCGCTTCCATTAAGGGTGCTATCGACGAAGGTGCGGAACTCGCAACTGGAGGTGGTCGTGCCGAAGGTGAAGGTCTTGAAAACGGTTTTTTTGTGCAGCCCACGATCTTCACTAATGTATCGAACTCCATGAAAATTGCTCAGGAAGAAGTTTTTGGTCCAGTGTTATCGATTATACCCTTCGATGAAGAGGAGGAGGCTGTCACAATCGGCAACGACACCAAGTATGGCCTTGCCTCAGGCATCTGGACGACAGATCTCAACCGCGCGATGCGCATGTCGAACGCCATCCGTGCAGGAACAGTTTGGGTTAACACTTATCGTTCAGTGGCTGTTCAGGCGCCATTTGGTGGCTTCAAGGACAGTGGTTTTGGACGCGAGCGTGGTGAGATAGCACTGGACGAGTTCACAAACACGAAAAACGTCATGATTGATTACTCAGATGAAGAACGCGATCCGTTTGCAATAAAAGCGTAATGCGTCGCTCAACAAGGGTGAATTAGACTGATTGAAGGAGAACACTTTGAATGGTTGAAAAAAATAGGGTCGTTGTGGTGGGTTGCGGCATTGCGGGTCTGTCAGCGGCAGTCTCAGCTGCAGAATTCGGGGCGGACGTGACTCTTCTGGAACGTTCAACAAAGGAAGAGCGCGGTGGCAATACCCGCTGGACGGAAGCCTTCATGAGGATGAAGAATGAAAAAGAAGTCGCAGACGATTTTATCGAGCATTTCTTAGCCAATGCAGGCTGTCACCTTGATCCGTCGCTGATTAATGAGACTGCGCGTAATTATTCCGAGTGGCCGTCTATCGTCAAAGCGCTGTCTTTTGCGGATCCAGAGGTTATCAGTACTTTGGCGACTGAAGCGGGACCAACACTTAGCTGGCTCAAGGAGTACGGTATCCAGTTCTCTGTCATGCCAACTTATCTGCTAACACAGTCTACCACTCGGATTTGTCCTGTTGGCGGGGGCCTCGCCCTCATTGAAGCATTGGCAGATAGAGCTGAAAAGCTTGGTGTTAAATTCCAGTATGAGACAACCGCTGTTGACCTTGTCTGCGATGACCATGGATCCGTGGCGGGAATCCGGGCCCGAAAAGATACCATTAAGCCGATTGAAGTGATGGGAAAGGTAATTCTAGCCAGTGGTGGGTTCGAGGGTAACGCCGAGATGCAAGCTCGGTATTATGGAGAGCGTGCCCGCTATATTCGCCCCGTAGCGCGAGGCGGTTATTACAATCGCGGAGAAGGATTGCGCATGGCCTTGAATCTTGGAGCCTCGACCTGTGGAGATTTCTCTGAATATCATGCGCAACCCATCGACCCACGATCGGGTGTTTCTGAACCCATCGTATTCAACTTTCCCTACGGTATCCTTGTGGACAGAGAGGGGCGACGTTTCATCGACGAAGCGTCTAATACGGTGGATGCTATCTATGAAAATGTGGCGCGCACCATTAACAAACTGCCAGGCGGTGTGGCCTATCTTATCTGTGACGCGAGACTTGACGAAGTGGACAACTGGCAACGGAGTGTCCGCAGCGACCAAAAGCCAATAATGGCAGACACGTTGCAAGATCTGGCCACTCAGCTTGAGATTCCAGTGGCGTCGCTTACAAAAACCGTGGTCGAGTTCAATGCTGCTACCTCAGACGGGCCTTTCAGCCCCTTCGAGTTGGACGGGCTTGCAACTGAATACCTTAATCCGCCCAAATCGAACTGGGCACTGCCGATTGCGATCGGTCCGTTCCGCGCTTGGCCGGTTAGTTCGGCCAACTGTTTTACCTTTGGCGGACTGCGTTGTAATGCAAACGCTCAAATTTTGGATGGTGATGGTCGCCCTATTCCAGGCATCTACGCTGCAGGTGAGACGATGGGGCTTTATTACAAGAGTTATACAGGCGCGACTTCCGTTCTTCGGGGTGCTGTGTTCGGACGTATTGCAGGGCGCCATGCTAGCGGCTTGGCTTCTTAACTCTCACAAAAGAATCGTAAACGGTCTAAAAGGAAAGCATGCAATGACAATTTTGAAGCCTAAAGTAGATACGGTTCGAGATCTTTCGAACCGGCTGGGGTTAAAGGTCGCTGAGGCTGATTTCGACACCTACGCCAAACTTATGGAGGCCATGGTTGGAAGCTATGAACGGCTTGAGGCTATGGAATCCCCTAGCCCTGAAAAGCCGGGCCGTGGACTAATTGGACGGGCGCCCACCAAGGCAGAAAATCCACACGGTGCTTGGGCTTGGTTAGGACCGATCAAGCCAACGGGGAAGGGAATACTCGATGGGATAGAGGTCGGCGTGAAAGATGCTATCTGCGTGGCTGGCATGCCTGCTCGCAATGGCTCAAGGTTACTGGCGAATTTCGTGCCCGATTTCGACGCCACGGTCGTCTCCCGTGTGCTGTCAGCAGGCGGAACGATCAAGGGTAAAACTGCCTGCGAAAATCTTAGCTTCTCAGGCCATAGTCACACAAGTTCTCCGCCGGTGCAGAACCCACGGGCGCCCGGTTACTCGGCAGGAGGTTCCTCTAGTGGCAGTGCAGCCGCAATTGCAGCCGGCGACGTAAACATGGCGCTTGGCTGCGATCAGGGCGGCTCGGTTCGCATTCCTGCAAGTTGGTCTGGTATCGTCGGTCTGAAGCCTACCCATGGTTTAGTCCCCTACACCGGGGCCTTTTCTATGGACGCTGCCATTGATCACTGTGGCCCGATGGGAGCCACTGTTGAGGATGTCGCGCGTCTGCTAACGGTGATTGTTGGATCTGATAATTTGGATCCACGCCAGCGCGCAGTTCCCAATAAGAGGAAATCTTACTTGGATGCTCTGACGGAAGAGAACAGGCCCCGTAAGATAGGAATAGTTAAACAGGGCTTCGGGCGTCCTGAAAGTGAAGCCGAGACCGATGAGGTCGTCCGTGATGCTCTTGGCCGGTACCGAGCGATGGGGATTGAAGTCACGGAGATTGACCTGCCTTGCCACCTCGAGTGCTTCGACGTCTGGAGTGCTATTGTGATTGGTGGCACTTCAGAACTGATGTTCAAGCAGAATGGTATGGCAGGTTTTGGCGAAGGTTATGCAGATCCGGATATGATGCAAGTTATCTCGACCTGGCGCAATCGTCCCGAGGACATCTCAGTCACGGCGTTACCGCCGCTGCTAATGGGTAGCTATATTGCCGAGAAGTATCATAATAGGTTCTACGCAAAAGCACAGTCTCTACTTAGAACAATGCGTATGGCATATGACAGGGCATTCAGTACCTTTGATGTATTAGCAATGCCAACTACTCCCTTCAGCGCGACTGCTATGCCAGCTGAGGACTCAAGCCTGCGTAATATCATAGAGCTCTCGCTTCCTATGGTTGGTAACACGGCACCTTTCAACGCTTCGGGACATCCTGCAATCTCCTTACCATGCGGCGAAGTAGATGGCAGACCGGTCGGGCTCATGATGGTTGGTCGACACTTCGGGGAAGCGGATTTATTATCGGCAGCAGCATTTTGCGAAAGTAAATGAGAGAGACCCTGAATAGCATCACTGAAGTGGGAGCGTTTAAACAGGCTGGCTTTTCGCAGAAATGCAACAGTTACACTATTTGAGATTTTATTGAGATCGCAAGCTAAGTTATAAGTGTGCCTAATTTTTGAGTTCTTGATAATGGCTATGAAGGTAAGTTTAAATCTGTCAACAGTTGACCATTATAGGGTGGACTAATTAGGCTTTTCTAAAGCGGATATAGGAAACGCGATGCAAAAAATAAATAAGGCGAGTAATAGTCAGCCCTCGCTGACGCCAAGACAGCGCCTTCGCAAACTCATTGATCGAAAACAAGCGGTGATTGTCCCCGGCGTTGCCAACGCTCTTGGTGCACGTCTGGTTGAGCAGGCAGGGTTTGAGGCAACCTACATCACAGGCGCGGGTGTAACGAACAGTCACCTTGGCATGCCCGACCTTGCTCTACTATCGCCAACTGAATTGGCTGAAACGACGGCGCGAATCGCAGATGTCTGCGATCTGCCATTACTCGTTGATATCGATACTGGCTTTGGAAACGCGGTAAACGTCCATCGCACAATAAAGCTGATGGAGCGAGCAGGAGCCTCGGCAGTGCAGATCGAAGATCAAGTTTTCCCAAAGAAATGTGGTCATTTCGATGGCAAACAGGTTGTACCGTTGCATGAAATGCTTGGTAAACTAAAGTCGGCGCTGGATTCCCGGGTGGATCAGAACTTACTTGTGATCGCCCGTACTGACGTGGCCGCAGTAACGAGCATGGATGAAGCGCTAGAACGGTCGCAAGCCTTTATCGAATGTGGGGCTGATATTGTTTTTGTAGAAGCACCGCGCAGTCGCAAGGACATACAACGGGTCGGTGCCTTGAAAATTCCAAAAGTTATAAATATTGTAATAGGTGGTAAGACGCCGATGCTATCTATGTCTGAGCTCAACGATTTGGGGTTTTCCATTGTGCTATACGCCAATGCTTGTCTTCAGATCACCATCTCTTCCATCCAAGAATTACTGAATTTTCTCCAGAGTGAAGGATCACTGATAGGATTCGAAGATCGACTTGCATCCTTCGACGAGCGGCAGGTTGTTCTTGGAATGGAGAAGTTCTCCTATATGGAAAAGCGGTATGCCGAAGAAGGACAAACCGATGCCGAAAGGTAGGCGAAGCCTGACTGCAACCTATATGCGAGGCGGCACCTCGCGAGGAGTGATGTTCCTTCGTGATGACTTGCCTAAAGATCGGGCTGACTGGGAAGATATTTTTCTTGCTGTAATGGGGTCGCCTGACCAAAATTGCCGCCAGCTTGACGGGATGGGTGGCGGGATTTCGTCCCTTTCTAAAGTTTGCGTATTGGGAAAACCTAGCCATAAAGATGCTGACATCGACTACACTTTCGCGCAAGTATCTGTCAACAAAGCGCGAGTGGAGTATGCTGGCGCTTGCGGAAATATGTCTTCTGCAGTTGGGCCTTTCGCGGTTCAGCGCTCTCTGGTTTCCGTTATGGACGAGGGGGAAGTCTCCCTTGTCATTCATGATACGAACACGGGGAAGCTCATCCGAACGAGGTTTATTATGGAAGGCGGCGCTCCTGGCGTCAAAGGAACAGTTTTAATCGATGGTGTTGCAGGCACTGGATCGCCTGTGTGGCTAGATTTCTTGTATCCAGCCGGGAGCCGGACTGGACACTTGTTTCCAACGGGCAACCGCAGTGATACTCTTGGCGTTGGCGAAGCCAGTGTAACGGCGACACTTGCAGATATCGCAAGCCCCTGCGTTTTTTTGTCGATGAAAGAACTCGGGTTGAAGCACCCCCCAGGCCCAGACGATATGGCTAAGAATAGCAGCTTGATGATGAGGCTGGAAAATTTACGTTGCGAAGCCTCAATCCGCATGGGAATTACGGCAACGCTGGAAGACGCCGCCGAGCTAAAAAGTATTCCCAGAATCGGGTTTGTCTATCCCGCAACGTCCCACGTCACTTTGTCGGGAAAGGTGCTTCGGATAGATGAGATGGATATCGGTCTCTGTATGATCTCGATGGGGGACCCGCACCGTGCCGTACCCATCACAGCCGCCCTTTGTCTGGCCGCTTTGGCTCAAATCAGAGAGACGGTCCCCAATTTCATCTCAACCACCAGCAGATCTGATTTGCGTATCGGTCATCCTTCGGGAATTACTCAAGTGGCCGCAGACGTTATGGAATGTACCGAAGGGCAGAGTGTACGTTTGGCAAGTGTCTTACGAACGGCACGCAGGTTATTCGAGGGGCAGGTTTTTTGGTAAAACATATGGATGGGCAATGGCTCTCTCTGAAATTAGTTTCGTGGAGAAAAAAATAAAGGAATGGGGCTGGACTACTACTCTTTTTTCCATCAGTGCGTAATTTATGAAAAGGTGAACTGGAGTGAAGGAATTGCTAAAACGCTTACAGGCTGAAAACTTGGGCCAATTAGCCTTCGATCGATTGGAAAAGGCAATTTTATCTGGCGAGGTTGAGCCAGGGGAGAAGTTGAGCGAAGCTGAACTTGCACGACAAATGGGCATCAGCCGTGGGCCTCTCCGTGAGGCGATCGGTCGTCTCGAGGGTCTAGGGCTTGTGACTCGAGTGGCAAACCAGCGTCCACACGTGACTGCTCTTACCAAGGAACAATTGCTCGAACTTTTTGTTTTCCGTGAAGCCGTGGAGGGCATGGCTGCGCGATATGCCGCTCTTAATGCCAAGCCTGCCGACATCAAGCGTCTTCATAAACTACTGGACGATCATGAAAAAGATCCTAACATTCAAAGTGGGACTGGTTACTTTCAAGGAACTGATAACACCGATTTTCATCTTCAAATCGCTAAAGCATCGCGTAACAAAAGGTTAAGCGAATGTTTGGCTGGTCCAATTTATTCGATTCTACGGCTCTATCGGCGGCGACTGAGTAAAATTCCGGGGCGGTCGTGTGAGGCGCTTGCCGAACACCGTGTCATTTTGGAGGCGATCGAACAGAGCAATCCGCATCTCGCAGAGCAAAAAATGCGCGCGCATATCAGTGCTGGTAGCAATAATGTGCATGAATTTATGAACGACCCTGAATAGACTACCAGTAAACTCGTGGTCTTTTCTTTGACCATGATCAATTTTTCCGTATTTATATGTATTGTCTTCTGGTCACAGTTGTTCTCCAGATTACCCGGTCCTGTAAGCTTGAAGTTGGGTGAAAGCGGTAAGACTTTGAGTTTGGGGTTATGCACCTGTCAATTTTTACTGTTCCGTCAGTATATTTTACCTGGGGCTGTCTTAGATAACTAGTTCAAATACACTCTAACCCATTGTCTTAACTGCGATAGCTGTCTTGGCGGGTCACTGTTGTTAGAACGCCACTCACATTCCTTCAAGAATAGCCCAAAATGCTTCTTTGGGACACCGTTGAATTTGCGCATGTGACGCTTGGCTTAGTTCCAGAAGCTCTCAATGCTATTGATGTGATTGTGGCGATCAGCGAAAAGCTTGGAATGGTTGATCCGAAAGTGGTGAAAGTCCAACATATCCAGCACATTATAGCCTCTCCAGCAGTCGGAGTAAACGATGCTATCAGGGATCACCTTGCGCTCTATGATCGGCATCAACGTGGCCGAATCCGCGTCTGGGATAATCTTCATGTAAACCTTTCCGCCCCTTTTAATAAGCCGATTACAGGTATTCTGCCCGCCGCGCCACGTCCGCGTTTACCTTTTCTCTTGCCGCCAAAATAGCTTTCGTCCACTTCGTTCTCACCACCAAACATTGCCTCGCTTTCCGCTTCCAGTTCATAAATATGGCCGCTCAAATTGTGAGGCCCAAAACCGCCATTACGCAGACGTCTTTATTAGTGATTAGAGAAATTGTTCAGCGAATATAATCAACTAAAATTTTTCACGCTGGACGGTCTAGTATTCCTAATGCTTAAAACTGAAACGGGTTTGCAGCATCTAAAAGTGTACTTAATCTGTTGACAGATGACAGAAATTACGAAAGATTAAATTTAATTTTTCTGTATTTACCCATTAGTAAAGGTTCTGAAAAGTGAGTTTGGTTACCCAAATTTTCAGTTTAGCAAAGCGCATAGCGGATAGTCCTGCTACCACCGATTCTAGTGGTGTTAGAACCTTTGGCGAATTCATTGAACGACTATCTGGTGTGTCACATGTTCTGTCAAAGGACTTAGGGCTACCCAAAGGTTCGCGCGTGGTCATTTTTATGGACAATAGTGCCGAGTTTTATAACATCTTATTCGCCTGTTGGGCGGTTGGTCTATGCGCAGTACCCTTGAACAGCAAACTCCATCCGCTTGAGGTTGTTTATGCAATTCAGGATTCGGAAGCTGCATTATGTATCGTTTCACAAGACAAGTTTGTCACTGTGGAAATGGCGCTTTTAAAGTCAGAGGTCAATTGCCTGTTGCGTCAGGTGGAAGTCGTCTGCGGATCGGCACCGACCGGCAAAGTTTTGGTCAACCCAGTCGTCGTGGCTTCAACTGATCCAGCGTGGATCTTTTATACGAGTGGGACAACGGGAAAACCCAAAGGTGCTATTCTAACGCATAGAAACCTTCAGTCTATGTGTCATGCTTACTACGCGGACATTGACCGGCCAGGCCCAGGAGATACCAAATTGCATGCTGCGCCCATGTCCCATGGCTCTGGTCTATATGGCTTGGCACACATAGTTCGGGGGGGGCATCAGGTGATATTGTCTGGATTTAACCCTGAAAATGTTTTTAACGCGATAGTGCGCTTTAAAAATGTTACACTTTTTGCGGCACCTACAATGTTGTCTCGGATGATTAACCATCCTAGTGTTAAGGACGCCGATTTCAGCAACTTGAGGCTCCTTTATTATGGTGGTGGGCCGATGTATCAAAGTGACCTCCTCCAGGCTTTGAAAATTTTGGGGCCGCGCCTCTACCACCTGTACGGACAGGCTGAAGCACCAATGACTATTTCAGGACAGTTTCAGCGTGTGCTTCCTGACCTTGAGAATAAATCGGCAATCGAACGCTTTGCATCCTGTGGAAATTCTCGAAGTGGTGTGATGGTCAAGGTCGTTGATGACGCTGGCATTCTGGTTCCTCCGAATGTTGTTGGCGAAATTTTGGTTAGGGGGGATGTGGTCATGGGCGGTTATTGGAAGAATCCCGAGGCCACTGCCAAGACAATCCGGGATGGTTGGCTGCATACAGGTGATTTGGGTGCTATGGACGATTTCGACTACCTGACGCTCAAGGATCGATCAAAGGACCTA
>MDTF01018311.1_pt1 | contig 10475 bp, 4 predicted proteins | sample 811191 | NCBI WGS metagenome assembly MDTF01 (sample SAMN05326649, study PRJNA326480) | marine metagenome | isolation source: seawater | place: Southern Ocean | collected 2011
TAGTTTGAAATTTTCAAATGAATTATATATCATAAATTCTCTCAATATATCATTATTATATTCATCTTTATCATTATACGCGAAATTATCAAGTTTTTGTATTTTTTTATTCAAATCTAATAAATTCATTTTCTTTAAATATTTTTCATCTTCTTTAAAATCCTCTTTAAAATAATTAAAAGTTTTTTGATTGTAGATACTGAAATCTGGATTTAAATATATTTTTAATGTATTTCCGTTATTTAATTCAAAATAATCAATTTTAGTCATATTATTATCAACTGCATTTAAAAAGTCTCCTATATTTTGAATTTTTTTATTATCAATAACATCTATTAAACATGATAAAAAGTATTGATTATCACTTTCAATACCCTGTCTAACAAATACATTAGTTCTATTATTAATAGCATAATCTTTTGGATAATTATTGCCTAATATTTTAGATAACTTATCGGACAATGTAGCAAATCTCCCAACTTTTGCTGGCAATTTAGCCTTAGTTATATATTTTTTATTTTTTTTTTCATCTACAACAGCGTCAGGTGGTTTTCCTCTACAACAAGGCATTTTTGATTTCCCATCATCGTGTAATGTTGCTTCTAATAAGAAAGGATATTTCACAACATCATATTCTTTACCATCTTTATCTTTTTTAACCCATGATTTATTACTCAATACAATAGGTGGTTCTCCTTTTGGACATTTATCTTTATTATCTTTAAGTTGTTTATTTGTTAAACTGACAGCAGATAAAGGACACCAATATTTCGGACAAATATAATAATATTGTTCTTTTTTAGACCGTGTTGTACCAGTTTTAACAAAGTTTGTATATGAATCAGGGTATTTTTTATCAATATATTCTTTTTCTTTTTCGGTAATAACAACTGGTTGTTTTCTATGAACTGCTTGACATTTGGTAGTATATGGTTTTTTAAATAATTGTATGTCTGCTTTTTGTAATCTTTTTAGAATTAATTTGTCATATTTTTTCTTTTCCTTAGGGTCGTCTAAACTAGAATAATCAATATCAAAATTTATATCAAGTTCATTTTCTTTAACTTTAATATCATCATCATCGTCAAATTCACTATTACTTTCTTTATCGTCGGCAGTTTTATTTTTAAGATTTTCTTCATCTTCATCTTTATCCAACATCTCTAGTAGTTCTAAATCATCATCATTCATTTCAAATAAACTATTTACGCTACTATTTACGCTATTATTATCTTTAATATCATCACTATTTATAATACTTTTAATATCATCGTCTGAATTAGAAAGGTAACCAAAATCATCATCATCACTTACACTTTCTTTTTTTTCTGTAAAAATTTCTTGACCATCACTTATAAAATTTTTATATAATTTAACTTCTTTACTTTTTTTATTATAATCTTTCAATAATTTACTTTGAGTAGTTAAAAACGAGATCAATTTAATCACTAATAAATTATCAGTATCATTTTTAAGATTTTTAGTTAAAAATTTAATTTGAATTTTATTTGTAATTTTTAATAAAATAAAAACACCTTTATTTATTTTAGATTTTGTAATTTTATTATTAGTTAAATTTAATTTCAATAAATCTTTAAATTCATCAATATCTTTTTCAGCCTTTGTTTTATTTATATTGAATTTTTTTATAATTAAAGGAACTAATTCTTCTTTTGATTTATTTATGTTTTCTTCTATATAATTTTTCACATCGCCTATATTAAAAAAATTGTTAATTCTTTTAAATTTAATATAAATGGCATTATTTTTTCTATTAACTATATCAAAATAAGGATAATATAATTCTAATAATTTCTTAATATCATTATCTGGTGGGATTGCTTTATTAAAGTCCAACTCGTTTCTCATATTAAAGTCAACAAAGTCTATAAAGGATACATTTGTATTAAAAATATCTTTATTTAAATTAATTAATTTAATATTAAATTTTTTATTGATTTCATTTAAAATTTTATTAACTTTTCCAAATGATTTTAAAATATTTTTCAAATCACCGTTTTCATTCATTTTAAAATCATATATAACATCAAAACGTCCATTATCAAATATAGTTAATACTAAATATTTAGTAATATTAATATCATTAAAATTTTGAAAGAATATTTTAAATTCGAGAAATTCATTTTTTCTAATAATATTTGTATTTTCAGTCCATTTAGTAAGGTCGCTGCTATATATCTTTCTTTCATCTTCTTCAATCTTATTCCCCAAAGACTTTTTATTAATTTTATAAATATTATTATTTGTTTTTTTATAAACTATCATAGGAATTTCTTCATCTGTGGTAAAATTATTAAAATATCCCTCCAAGTTAATTAAAAAATTGTTTATTGGGATATTTATTGATGTAGGACTGATTTTTAAATGAATCCTAGATACAAATGATTTTTCATTTTCCAACATATCTTTATTTTGGTTTGAATTGAAATCTCTTATAATTTTATCAGTATTTTTCATAGAATCTTCATAAGTAGCATTGTATTGAGTGTAATTATCAAAATAAATAATATAAGGAAAATATACCTTAAGAATACCATTTATTATTAAGTCATCGTCTTCGTTTAATTTTTTTTTAGATGATTTAAATAAATCATCAGTTGTAGTAAAATTTATAGTAAAATTATCAACTTTAGTTTTAATAATATTAAAACTATCTAATTTATATTTATAAACTGAATTATAGTTATTATCAGAATCTAAAAAGTTAGTGTTTAGTTTAATTTTTTTAAATGGATTAGATGGAATAAATTTTTGATTGTTTTTTATATCAAAATAATTTAATTCTAATGGAATATTTATAGATTTTTTTTTACTATTAGTTAGTTCTTTATATAATTCATTTATTGTAAATGATTTCTTTGTTGTAGTTAGTTTAATGTTAAATACATTTTCTAAAATTTCAGTTATTTTACTTGTATCTAAATTATCTGCGTTATTAAATATATTATTTAACAAATCTATTAATTCGTATTCATTTAAATTTTTGGAATTCCATAAATATATATGATCAAAATTTATTTTATTAATATGAAAAGCAATTTTATTTTTTAATGTATAAATTGTATCATCATCGTATATACTTTCATAAATAATTTCAACATCTTTATCATGTATTTTATTATTTAATAAGGAATAATTTTGAAAATGTTCTTTTAATTTTTCAGTTTCTTTATCATTAATTTTCTTATTTTTGAATTTTTCTATTAATTTTTTATGTTGATTTCCTACAAACAAATAATTAATTTTTTTATTATTTGATTCCCAGTTAATTAAATTAAAAATGGAACTTTTCATTATTATTATTAATATATTGATATATATTTAATAAAAAAATTATTGTATAAAAATTATTGTATAAAAATTATTGTATAAAAATTATTGTATAATTTATAAAATGATATATTAATTATCTAAAATATTTGAACTAATTTTTATACCACAATAAGGTTTATTATATGTGGAATAATCTTCGTAATAATATAAACCATTATCGCGTGCAACTGTTAATAACCATTTGAAGTTTTCCCAAAATGTATCAGTGTGTCCAATCTCATCTGTTGCTAAATGTGCTAACTCATGAACCCCTACATAAGTTAGTGTATTATCATCTATTAATTCCCCATTTTCATCACGTGCTATTAAACAAAATAATATTTTCTCTTTATTTACACTATAAGAAGTATATTCTTCGTCTTTTATTGATTCGCTTAATTGATTAGAATCATAATTTTTTTTTAAAAATGTGACCCTTGGGTCATCTGGATGTTCATCCTTAATAATTTCAATAATTTTAAGGAATTTTTTATCCATTACTGCGAGTTTATTCGCAACTTCTTGAGACTTATTACCAACTTTTACTAAAAATCTTTTATTCCCCCCTATATCACTTGTAACCATTGTCTGTTCTACATATTGTTCTTTCACATAAAACATAGTAAAAAACGCAATTAGAAACAAAACAAATAAATCAAATATATTCATTTGCTTTTATTTTAAAAAATATTTAAAAATTTGAAAATAAATTTTAATATTATACGACCGACTAAAAAGATGACCTCTTTAATATTTCAAGCTATAGATTGGCATGTTACAGATTATTCAGAATTTAATGAATGTGATGAAGATTTAACTGAAACAAAATATTTAATTAAAATATTTGGAAGAAATGAAAATGGTAATCATGTATCTGTGAATGTTAAAAACTATCCATGTTATTTCTATATAAAAGGAATTGACCATTTACCTGGAATAAAAGGTAATGATAATATAAAAGATAGAGTACATAATCAAGTTGTTAATCAAATTAGAAATTATATTGAAGAAAAATTACCAAATTATCTAAATAATTCTTTAAAAAGTTGTAAAATTACAAGAAAAAAAGATATTTGGGGATTTACAAATAATAAATCTTTCAAATTCATTTATCTTTCATTTAAAAATTATAAAGCTATGAGATTTGTTAGTAATTTATTTAATAATAAATTAACATTAAGTTCTTATAAAAATATAAAATTTCAATTATATGAAAATAATATTGAACCATATTTAAGATTCGTACATAAACAAAATTTACAAATTAGCGGATGGTTAGAAATTAAAGATGGGGATTATGATAAAACAACTGATTTTAATGTGAAAAATGGCGAAAACTACAATGTTACTTGGAAAAATATAAAACCATATGAGTGTAATGATATTGCGCCATTTATTATAAGTAGTTTTGATATTGAATGTAATTCGTATGATGGTTCATTCCCCTGTGCTATAAAAACATATGATTCATTTGTTCATGGTTTACTTGATTATTATAATACACTACATCTTGAACCTAAAGTAAATAAACAAGAAAATATATACAATTATATTATTAATAATATAAATAATGGAAAATTAAATTACAAAGAAAAAATAGATTTAGAAGAAATTGAATCTAAATTTAATATTGCTATAATCGATGATATTTTATCAATTCTAAAAGGAAAATTACAATTAGAAACAGAAAATATAATAAAAAGAAAACAGAAAAATAGACAGCAAACTTTAGGAAATTATTTTGATTTTGAGGAAGAAGTTGATATGATTGATTTATCATCTACGGAAATAGTTGAGAAATTGGTTGAAAAATTTGATAAAATCTTACCAAAATTAAATGGTGACCCAGTTATTCAAATTGGTACCACATTTCATAAATATGGTTCTAAAGAATGTTACAAAAAAATCATAGTTACATTAGATACATGTTCTGATATAGAAGGAAGTAAAGTAATTAGTTGTAAAACTGAAAAAGAACTAATTAAAACTTGGGTTGAAATTATGAATAATGCTGATCCAGATGTTATAACTGGATATAATATATTGGGATTTGATTTTAATTATATATATCACAGAGCAATTGAATTGAATTGTGTAGAATATTTATGTAATTTAGGTAAATTAATCGAACCTATAAGAGATTGCGAATTTAACGATGAAGGATATTGTAAAACACATTGGATTAAAAAGACATTATCATCATCTGCACTTGGTGACAATTTCCTTAAATATGTTAAAACAGAAGGCCGCATTATAATTGATTTAATGAAAGAAGTTCAAAAAAATTTCAATTTAGATTCATATAAACTTGATTATGTCGCACAACATTTTATAAATGGACAAATTAAAAATATAAATGATTTGGGTAATAAGGCAGAGTTATTTCTAGATAATCCTATTGGAATACAGAAAAATAACTATTTACGATTAGGTGACAATAAATATTATATTGATGATATTGATTATGGGAAAAATACGATAATAATAGAAAAAGATTATGATAAGTTTATAAAAACTGATACATCTAAATATAAAAAATGGGGATTGGCGAAGGATGATGTATCACCTCAAGAAATTTTTAAATGTCAAAAAGGAACTGCTGATGATAGGGCAAGAGTTGCTAAATATTGTATTCAAGATTGTGCCCTTTGTAATTATATTATAATCAAACTTGAAATTATCGCAAATAATATTGGAATGAGCAATGTATGTTCAGTACCATTTTCATATATATTCCTTCGTGGCCAAGGTGTTAAAATCTTTAGTTTAGTCGCGAAACAATGTAAAGACGATAATTTCTTAATACCCTATCAAGATAAAAAATGGAAGTGTGAAAAATGTTATTTTAATAATAGTTCATTCGACGATTTCTGTCAGAGAAAAAAAACAATAAATAATGAATTGGTGCTATGTTGTGAAACATGTAAACCAGAGAATGAAGGTTTCGAAGGCGCAATTGTTTTAGATCCAGTTCCAGGTATTTATATTGACAAACCCATTTCAGTTCTAGATTACGCATCATTATATCCATCATCAATGATTAGTGAAAATATATCACATGATACAATTGTAATTGATGAAAAATATGATAATTTACCTGGGTTTACATATGTTGATATTTCATTTGATATATTTAAAGGAAAGGGTGACGCTAAAAAGAAGATAGGGAGTCAAATTTGTAGATACGCGCAATTTCCAAAAAACGAAAAAGGATTACTTCCGCGTATTTTACAAAAATTATTAAAAGCAAGAAAATCAACAAGGAAAAAGATTACATGGAAAACAATAACTTTGAAATCAGGTGATATATTGATAGGAAACATTATAGAGAGAAATGATAATTTAATTAAATTTAATATAAAAGATAGTGAAATTAAAGAAATAAAAAATGAAGAAATTGAGAGTGAAGTAAATACTCATAATGAATTTCAAAGAGCAGTATTAGATGGTTTACAATCAGCATATAAAGTTACCGCGAATTCATTATATGGTCAAGTTGGTGCTCCAACTAGTCCTATATTTATGCAAGAATTGGCTGCAAGTACAACCGCAGTTGGTAGAAATCTTCTTTTTGCTGCTAAAAAGTTCGCAGAAGAAGAATATCAATGTGAGGTGGTATATGGGGATAGTGTTGTAGGTTATAGTCCAGTAATTGTTAAATATAATGATGAAATATTTTTTGAAAAAATGGAGGATATATCATCAAGATTTGGCGGCGATAAATGGATACCATGTAAAGAACAAGGAAAGCAAGATAAAGAAGCGTGCGAATTAAATGAAGTATATTCATGGACAAGTAAAGGATGGACTAAAATACATAGAATAATAAGACATCAATTAGCATCTCATAAAAAAATAATTAGAGTATTAACTCATACTGGATGTATTGATGTTACTGATGACCATTCACTATTATTTAAAGATGGGAGAAAAGTATCTCCAAAAAATCTTAAAATTGGCGATGAACTTTTACATAAAGATTTAGACTTTGATTTAAATGATAAATTATACAAAATCATTTTTGATATTGTAAATAATAATTTTAATGGTAAAGTATCTAATTTTAAAAATATCCAGGTTAACTCAATGATTAATGCATTATACATATATTATTTAGGAAATTTATTTAATTATATTGTTCATATTACTCATCATGAAACTAATAATGATATCTTCTATATTAGTTTTTATAATTTAGATGAATATGATAAATTAAGCGAATTTCGTATTAAACCACATGCTATAAAAAAGATGTATGAGATTAATTACGAAGGATATGTATATGATTTTACAACAGATAATCATGAATTTCAATCTGGTATTGGTGAGATTGTTGCTAGTAACACAGATAGTATTTTCGTTTCATTGCCACCACTGCCTTGTTATAAAAAATATGGCCACCCAACTGAGAAGCAAAATATTTTACAATACAATGTAACAGTGGGTGAACAATTATCGGAAGATTTTCAGAAGTTACTGAAACCACCACATTGTTTAGAATGGGAAAAAATGTTCTATCCTTTCATTATATTAAGTAAAAAAAGATATGTTGGAAACTTATATCAACATGATATAAATAAATTTAAACAAAAGTCAATGGGAATTGTATTGAAAAGACGAGATAATGCAAATATTGTTAAAACAATTTATGGTGGAATTATAGATATTATTTTAAATGAGCAAGATATTAAAAAGTCATTAAACTTTTTAGATGATTCGCTTCAAAAATTAGCAAAAGGCGCATATCCTTTGGAAGAATTGATAGTCACAAAAACTTTAAGAGGATTTTACAAAAATCCTTTACAAATTGCGCATAAAGTTCTCGCAGATAGAATGAAAAAACGAGACCCTGGAAATGCCCCTGAATCAAATGACAGAGTTCCATACATATATATAGAAGTTAAGGATGTAATAAAAAATAATAAAAAGCAGAAAATATTACAAGGAGATAGAATAGAAGACCCTAAGTATATAGTTGAAAAGAATTTAACACCTGATTATGGGCATTATATTACAAATCAAATTATGAAACCATGTATCCAATTATATGGATTAGAATTAGAGAAATTATCTGGATATAAACATAAAAATGATAAGAAATTTTGGAAAAATAAAAAGAAAATTTTAATGGAAGAGAAAAATGATACTAAAAAGGTTCAAACCAAAATTAAACAATTAAGAGAAAAGCAAGTTGAAGAATTGTTATTTTCAAAATATATTAAGAAAATAGAAAATAAAAAGAATGGGATTCAAAGTATCTTGGATTTTATTTAAATTAAATATTAAATTTAATTAAATATTAAATTTAATTAAAATATTAAATTAAATAGAAATGCGATTATTTTGATATTTTAAGTTTCATTGTATGTTCAAGTGTATTTTTATTATTATTGATTGGTTTTGACCGAGATAATTTAATTTTCTGCTCTATTCTCTTTAATCTATTTTCATCTATTGGTATAAAATTATTCATATTATTTTGCGTATTATAATTAATTTCTTCAAGTTGCTGATTAGTAGCTATCATTGGATAATCTAATACATTAATTATTTTATTATTATTTGAGAAATTTCTAAATTCATCAATATCTAATTTTCCACCAAAAATTTTTAATGAAACTTTATGTGGAGCCAATTTTATAATATTTTTATTACCAATTTTTTGTGAAAGTAAGTTTATTAAACTGTAGCATTCCCATTTGTCCTGTGTTGTATTATTTTCATAAAAATTATATGAGCAGGCACATTCTAATGAGCAAAAACATCCCTGAACGAAAAACTTTTCCTTTTTAAACTTTATAGGAATACCAAATGGCGAATTATCAAAGGTATGACAACACCACCAACATAATACATTTGTACTTTTTAACCAATCTTTATTTTCTATAAATTCTTCCAAAGAGTTATATATCTTTTTATTTTCAATAATATTATTATTTATTTTAGAATGATGTGCTTCTTCTGTTTCTACCGTATTAGAAATATTAGAAGGCAATGATGTAAAATTATCCATATTATCATAACCAGTTGGTAATTCAATTGATGGATTGTAAGTCAATTTATTATTAAAATTATATTGATTATCTAAATCTTCCTCATTATTTTTTTCAATATTACTAATTTTAAGATTTAAAATTAATGTTTCATTTTCGTCTTTATTATTAATATATTCGCTTATATCTTTTTTAATTACCATTTGCGATTTTGGTTTTCTACCTCTTCTCTGTTTAGGTTTATTTTTCTCTCTTTCAGTTTCCTCAGCAGTTTTAATCTTTTTTTTCCTACCTCTTTTCTTTTTAATTGGTACATCTGGATTTATTATTTTTACATCAACTTCTTTTAGAGTCTCAGCAGAATTTGTATCCATTTTTGTATCCGTATACTTTATAATAGCGTTTTTCTTTTAAACATATTTATAATTTTTTATATATAAAATTTCATATAAAATTTTATATAAAAATTTTGTATAAATATTCTATAATGATAAAAATTCAAAGCATGAAAATTAACTTTAATAACAATTTAATTTATAGTAAACCTTCTAAAATTTGGAATATTGATGAGAATAAATTATTTAAATTTGAATATTTTCAAAAATTATTTTCTATGAATTCTGATTATAATGTTTTTTTAATAAATGATATTTCGGATGAAGAAATGGAAATATTTATTAAATATATTGATAATAATAATATGAATTTAAATGAAATTAATATCGATGATATAATGCTATTAATTAAAATTAGTGATTACTTATTAATAACAGATTTATTTGAAAAGGTACAAAAAGAATTTTTAAGCAGATTATAAATTTTTGAAAATATTCAAATTAAATAATTTTAAATTATTTTTAAAGAGAAGGCCTATTATAATAAATAATAATAATAATATAATAAAAAATGCTTTATTATTGCTCTTTTTAACTTCTTCTGATTTAAAATTAAAATTTTTATAATGATGTTTTGCTTTCTTTAAATTCCATACTTCTTTTCCAAGTAACTTATTTACTTCATTGTGAATTATAACACTCCATTCAAATAATTTATCTCTTGAATTTAAATAATTATCAATTGGGTAATTATTTAAAGTTTCAATAAAATGTTTTGAACATTCTTCGCATGGAATTACATTTGGAATATTAA
>MDTF01015237.1_pt1 | contig 10469 bp, 9 predicted proteins | sample 811191 | NCBI WGS metagenome assembly MDTF01 (sample SAMN05326649, study PRJNA326480) | marine metagenome | isolation source: seawater | place: Southern Ocean | collected 2011
AAATTTATAATCACATCATTCGAGGTGAAAATCATACTCGCCTTCATATGTGCCTGGTCTTTACTTTTTGACTTTTGCAAAATGTAAAGACAAATTCCGTTTGCAATAAGTGCAAAAACCGAAACGATAATCATTGTTGAAAAGTCGGGAAGTTTTTCTTCTCCGAAAAACCGTCTTAAAACTTCTACGAATCCAATAATCGCAAGTGTAATTTGAAAATATCCAGCAAGTTTTGCAATCCTCTTTTTTTTAATTAGGGTACCACCAACAGCAAGCAAACTAATTCCGTAAACAAAACTGTCTGCAAGCATATCCAAACTATCAGCAACAAGACCCATTGATTTTGAAACCAGCCCTGTTGTCATTTCAATAATAAAAAAGGCAAAATTGATGATAAGTACAGACCAAAGCAGCTTTTTTTGGTTTGTATTTTCTTTGAAATCTGTTTGGTCGGTTTGTTCGGTCGATATTTTTTTTCCGCCTAAATTAAGTTTGAGAACTGACTTTTCGATTTGGTCGATTTCTCCGCTATGAAAAACGGTCAATTTTCGGTTTGGAATGTCAAAGTCTAAATTTGCAATACTTGAAATTTCGTCCAATTTTATTCGGATTAGATTTTCCTCTGAAGGACAATCCATTTTGGTGATTTCAAATAGGGTTTTTTTCACTTTGTTTTTCTTTTTTTTATTAAAGCACAACGTGTATATGTGCAATTTTTTGCTCGGTTAAGCAACTAATTTAGTAAATACAAACCGAACAGAAAATTCGCGAGTATTTTCGTAAATTGGTTAAAACCTTCAATTAATTATAAACGTTGTTGTAAAACGTTTTTCTTTACTATAAAGCATCACAGTATTGAAAAATCAATATTTTTTCATTTAACATCTTTTCTCTTTCTTTATTAAAAATTTCATAAAAGTCTTCGTTAACTAATTGTAATTCATTATTAAAATGTTTCGCAATTATAGAATCTAGGTTCTTTTTTATTTTTTTAATATTTTTCCCACTATTAAAATCAAGAATATAAAAAGAACAATTTTCCATCCACGGATAATAAATTACTTCTTTATTAAATGATGTTTCCCCAATTAAATTGTAAACATTTTCATCTTCAATCAAAAAAATCTTTTCGCCAACTGTAAATTTTTTTTCTTCAAATAATTTTATATCTGTTATGTTTTCAAGACTAAATGCTAATTTATTTTTAGGTAAGGAAAAATCTAATTCAAAATTTTCAGATAAATTCAAGCTATGAACTTCTTTATATAAATATGGTTTATTATTAAAATTTCTTTTAAAGTAATCACAAAAGGATTCTTTTTCATTTTCATAACCGTTTGAATATGTATAATGATAGATATATCCTGTTGTTTTTTCATTTCCATTTTGTAATTCTACCTTGTATCTATATGCCAACCCTGCATCTGCATATAAATTAAAATTTTGAATTAATAAAAGCGTTAGAATTAATAATATTCTCATTGATGTCTTGGGTTAATGTTTTACAACGTATTATATCATCACCAAAGGTGCTATTTATTGTTTTATACTTCATAATAACCTTGTTTTTATTTGCTATTGAGAGGCAATTCCATTTTAATATTACTCCGTTGGTAAGGGCTATTTTCTTCCACAGGTATTTCTATAAAGCCATATTTTCTATAAATATAAATAGCGTTTTCCAAAATGGTATTGGAATATAAAACCAGTTTATCAAATTTACTTTCTACTGCAAAATTAATACAGTATTGCATTAATTGTTGACCAATTTTATTTCCTCTTTGGTTAGGAGCTACTGCCATTTTGGTGAGTTCAAAAACATTTTCTGAATAGGGCATCAAAGCAACAGTCCCAATAACGGTATCATTTTCAATAACTGAAAAGATAAACCCACCGGGATTTATGATGTATTTTTTTGGATTGCTTAATACTTCCTTGTCAAAATCTTCTACGTAAAAATAAGTTTCTAACCATTCTATGTTTAATTCATAAAAGGCTCTCGCGAATTCATCTTGAAAGGGAAGAATTTTTAAACTCATTACATTTTTGAATCTATATAAGCAATCGTTTCATTCTCAATAGCTACCGTTTGTCGATAGATGTTTGCTGCTTTTGCTAATATAGCATCTGCAAAATCTCTATTCTTGATGTCTTTTGCATTGATACGTACATTAAAATAAGCACCAATAACCGCAGTTCTAGCACAAAGCACTCCAACAGCTGCATCCGATAAAGAGTTTTGCAATCCGTCTTTAAGCATTGCTTGCATTACTTCCATAGATTTAAAAGAAGTTTCCATAACTTTAAATGGAATTTCTGTGGCGTATATCGTTGCATTCTCTATAGCTAAATTTCTTGCTTCCTTTTCTTTATCAGTATCTTTTGGCATTCTAAAGCCATCGATAATTTTATTAAAGGCGTTGGTGTCTTCATCTACTAAAAACAACAACTGTTTTTTATAAGCTTGACCTTTTACCGCCCATTCTGAAAAGAACTCCCATTTATCATCCCATCCAGCTTTATGGCCAGATAGATTGGCTACCATGGTTCCTAATGAAACTCCTAAGGCACCTACATAAGCAGCGATAGAACCACCACCTGGAGCCATAGATTCTCCAGCGGTTTCATCTGCGAAATCATCTAGTTTAAAATCGATTAATTTTTTCTCATCATTCCCTAGCATGTATTCAATGATTTTTTCTTCTGGATGAAAAGGTTTTAAATCGTCCAGTCCTAATGACTTTACAGCGATTTTAATTTTTTCACTTTCTGAAATTCCTAAAGAACGTTCTTGCTTAATTAAATAATAATCTGCTGCATCTAACATTGCCTGTAACGGTATCAAACCAATAATTTCAGAACCCGTTACTCTAATTCCTCTTTCTAGGGCAGCTTTGCAACTTTCGTCAAAAGCTTCATGCATCGATGTGATACTAATATTGGTTAAATTTAAAGAAATCTGTGCGATACCATATTCATCAATAAACCAACCAATACCTTTTACCGCTTTTAATTTACCAGGAACTCTTTCAGGTTCTCCATTGGCATCTAAAACTTTTTTACCCGTTATAGGATCTCCTTCGCGTTTAACTCTTCCTGCTTCTCTAATATCAAATGCTATTGCATTGGCTCTACGAGTTGAAGTCGTGTTTAAATTAACATTATAAGCAATTAAAAAATCACGTGCAGAAATGGCAGTAGCTCCAGTACGAGCAACATCGGTATTAAATGCAGCAGGACCAAAATCTGGTTTCCAATTAGGATCGGTTAATTTCTTAGATAAGCCTTCATATTCTCCACTACGGCAATTGGCTAGGTTTTTTCTTTTTTCTTCTTTGGCAGCTGTTTCATAAAAATAACCAGGAATCCCTAATTCTTTTCCAACTCTTTCACCAAGTAAGTGTGCGTATTTTGCAGTTTCTTCTAGGGTAATTCCAGCGATAGGAACCAAAGGACACACATCGGTAGCACCAAAACGTGGGTGTTCACCTGTTTGTTTACTCATATCAATTAATTCAGCTGCTTTTTTTATTAATCTGAAGGCAGCTTCGATCACAGGTTGAGGTTCGCCCACGAAAGTAATTACTGTACGATTGGTTGCTTTACCTGGGTCTACATCGAGAAGTTTTACACCTTCAACAGTCTCCACTATTTGAGATATCGTTTCTATAATTTTTGAATCGCGACCTTCACTAATATTGGGTACGCATTCTATGAGTTGTTTTTGCATGATTTTTGTTTCTTTTTGGTCTTCAAAAGTAATGATTTTTGAAAGGAATACTGAAGGATATTAAAGAAGTCATTTCGATATATACTGGTTTTCATACAGAACACTCCATGACCAGTTTCACCTCATATTCTGAATGATTTATTTTTTAGTGAATTGTATCGAAGGGACAGAATGAAAAACTATAAAATAATTAATCTATCATTTCACCATTAATAATCACTTGATCGATTAAATTACTACCAAATGCATAAGGTAAATATCCATAGGAAGGAATTTCTTTAGTGATAATAACACTGGCAGATTTACCTTTGGTGATACTTCCGTGAGAATCACTAATTCCCATAGCATACGCACCATTAATAGTGGCAGCATTGATGGCTTCTTCTGGAGTCAATTTCATTTTTATACAAGCGGTTGCTACTACAAAATTCATATTTCCGCTAGGAGTAGAGCCCGGGTTATAATCGGTTGCTAAAGCAAGTGGTAAACCTGCATCTATAATTCTTCTGCCTGGAGTATATGGAATGCTTAAAAAATAAGAGCAAGAGGGTAATGCTACTGGCATTGTTATAGATCCTTTTAAAGCGATAATATCTTCTTCGTTTAAAACTTCTAAATGATCTACACTAAGTGCTTGATGTTTTACACCAGTTGCTACACCTCCAATTGCATTAAATTGGTTGACATGTATTTTTGGTATTAAATTGTATTTTTTTGCTTCTCTCAATAATTGATTGGTGTCATCAACCGTAAAATATCCGTTTTCACAAAAAATATCTACATAAGTTGCTAATTTATATCCTGCTACTTTTGGAAGCATATCATTACAAATATGGTCTAAATATCCTTGCTTGTTGTCTTTAAATTCTGGTGGAACTGCATGAGCACCCAAAAAAGTAGTTTTTACTTTTAACGGATATTTTTTACCTAATTGTTTGGCAACTCTAAGCATTTTTAACTCTGCATCGAGTGTGAGTCCGTAACCTGATTTTATTTCGATAGCACCTGTGCCTAATCGCATTACGTCTATTAATCGCTCTTCAGATTGTTGTAATAAATCTTCTTCTGAGGTTGCTTGTAGTTTTTTTGCGCTATTTATAATTCCACCACCATTTTCAGCAATCTCATGATAGGAGAGACCGTTAATTCGGTCTACAAATTCTTGTTCTCTATTTCCAGCGTAAACGATATGTGTATGAGAATCGCACCAAGTAGGAAGTACCACCTTACCTGAACAATTTATTGTTTGATCCGCCTCGATTTTTGGAATTTCAGCCATAATTCCGAAGTCTTTAATTTGTTCATCTTCTAACAATAACCAAGCGTTTTTAAGTGTTGGTAGGTTTTTCATTTCTGCTCCACTTACTTTATCAGGAGCATTGTTTCGAACTTGAAGCAGTTCTTTTATATGGCTAAGTAAAATTTTCATTGGATAAAGATAGCAAACCTCTAAAGGAATTAATAAATTTAGTCCTTTAAAATAGTTTAATATGAAAAATATAGAATTAGGAGTTAATACCATTTGTACTCATATAGGTGAAGTAGAAGATAAACAGTTTAAGGGAGCGATTTCTCCATTGTTTATGACCAACTCCTATGCTTATGAAAATGTAGAAGTTTTAAGATATCCAAGGTATTTTAATACTCCCAACCAAGAGGCATTGTGTAAAAAGATAGCAGCTTTAGAGAAAACAGAAGCAGGTCTTATTTTTGGAAGTGGTATGGCAGCAGTCAGCACTGCATTATTAGCTTTTTTAAATAATGGTGATCACGTGGTGGTACAGAATACAATTTATGGAGGCGCTTATAATTTTATAGTTGAAGAGTTTCCTAAATATGGAATAGAGTTCGACTTTACGGATGGGTTTTCAAAGGAAGACTTTAGTTCAAAAATAAAGACTAATACGAAAGTAATTTATGTGGAAACTCCTTCCAATCCATTAATGAAAATCACCGATTTAGAAATGATTTCTAGACTTGCAAAGGAAAGAAATTTAGTGAGCTTAATTGATAATACCTTTGCTTCTCCGATTAATCAGACTCCATCAGACTTTGGTATTGATGTAATGATACATAGCGCTACCAAATATTTGGGAGGTCATAGTGATATATGTGCAGGTGCTGTCGCAGCATCTAATGAGCATATCGAAAAAATTTGGAATGTTGCAAAAAACTTGGGTGGTAGTTTAAGTGAATATACCGTTTGGTTATTGGAACGTAGTATGAAAACCTTAGCAATTAGAGTAAAAGCTCATAATAAAAATGCTAAGAAAATTGCAAAGTGGCTACACAAAAATCCATTAGTTAATCATGTATATTATCCCGGTTTAAAGTCACATCCCAATTATAAATTGGCAAAAAAACAAATGAATGGCTTTACAGGAATGCTATCTTTTGAATTGAATGAATCGGTAAATTCTGATACGTTTTTAAAATCTTTAGAACTTATAAAGCCTTCTATGAGTCTGGCAGGAGTGGAGTCTACTATTTTAGCTCCATCAAAAACTTCTCATGCTTTATTAGGAGAAGAAGAAAGAAAAAACCAAGGAATAAGTGAAGGGCTTTTAAGGTTGTCTGTTGGTATTGAAGATAGGAAGGATTTGATTTCAGATTTAAAACAAGCTTTTGAAAAGAGCAATATTTAAAATATATTTACAAAATGAAAATAGACATACTTGCCATAGGGGCGCATCCAGACGATATAGAATTAGGAGCAGGAGCAACAATTGCTAAAGAGATTGCTCAAGGAAAAACAGTTGGCATAATAGATTTAACTAGAGGAGAATTAGGTACTAGAGGTACAGCTGAAACAAGAGATGCTGAAGCTGAAGATGCAAAAAATATTTTAGGAGCTAGTTTTAGAATTAATATGGGTTTTGCAGATGGGTTCTTTATAAATGACAAAGAACATCAAATGAAACTAATTGAGATGATTCGTAAGTTTCAACCAGAAATTGTGCTTTGTAATGCTTTTGACGATCGTCATATTGATCATCCAAAGGGTAGTGACTTAGCCAGTGATGCTTGTTTTTTAAGTGGATTAATAAAAGTAAAAACACTTGATAGTCAAGGAAATGACCAAGGGCCTTGGAGGCCTAGTAAAGTATATCATTATATGCAATGGAAAAATGTGGAACCAGATTTTGTTGTGGATGTTACTGGTTATTTAGATAAAAAATTAGAAGCAGTTTTCGCATACAAAACTCAATTTCATCAACAGGATTCCGATGAGCCTATTACGCCAATATCATCTACAAACTTTAAAGATAGTATCACTTATAGGGCTCAAGACCTAGGAAGATTAATTGGGACAGAATACGCAGAAGGCTTTAATGTAGAACGTTATGTAGCTGTAAAATCTTTATCCGATTTAATTTAAAATTTCTTTGCTATCGCTATTGCGAAGACGTTGTAAATGATTTATATTTGCAACCGCTTTAGGGCGAAAATTAAATGGTGGTTGTAGCTCAGTTGGTTAGAGCATCGGTTTGTGGTACCGAGGGTCGCGGGTTCGAATCCCGTCTTCCACCCAAAAGCAAGAGCTTCTCTGAAAAGAGGAGCTTTTTTTGTGGAATTAATTTGATATAAAAAAAGCCTATTAAATAAAGTTTAAAGGCTTTTTTTATAATGAATATACTGTTTATTACTTATCAGATTTAATTCTTTCTTCTCTGTTAGCTACTTCCCAAGCTGTTAGAAATATTAACTTGGATCGTTTTGCCAATAATTCGTATTCTATTTTATCTGGAGTATCTGTATGCTTGTGATAATCTTCATGAGTTCCATTAAAGTAGAAAATTACAGGAATGTTGTTTTTTGCAAAATTGTAATGGTCACTTCTATAATAAAAACGGTTTGGATCATTGTCATCATTATACGTATAATCCAATTCTAAATTAGTGTACCTTTTATTTACATCTTCCGATAAATCGTGAAGCTCTTGACTTAATTTATCACTCCCAATTAAATATACATAATTGTCGTTTCCTTCTTTTTCAGATCCAATTCTTCCAATCATATCAACATTTAAATTAACAAGAGTATTGCTTAATGGGAATAAAGGGTTTTCTGTATAATATTTAGATCCATATAATCCAATTTCTTCACCAGTAACGTGTAAAAATAGGATGGATCGTTTTGGTCCATTACCTTGTTTTTTTGCTTTCTGAAATGCTTTTGCAATTTCTATTAGTGATACGGTACCACTACCGTCATCATCAGCGCCATTATAAACTTTTCCATTTTCTGTTCCAACATGATCATAATGTGCAGAGAGTACAATTATTTCCTCTGGTTTTTCGGAGCCTTTAATAAATGCCACTACATTTTGTGAAGCTTTTCCTTTAGTTTTGCCATTAAAATAAGAAGCAGGGATTGGTTGATAGTAGTTTTTTTCTTCTATAGGAGATTCAATTCCTTCATCAATATAAAAATTCCGAAGGTATTCAGCAGCCATATTGTTTCCGTTTTCACCGGTCATTCTTCCTTCCATTTGGTTACCAGCAAAAGTATAAAGATGTGTTTTTAAAGTTTCTGCATTAATGGTATTTGCATAATCTTCAGCAGACATTTTTTTTGAAGTAGCATTTTGAGCAGAATTGCAAGAAACATTTAAGACAACGGTAAAAAGTAAAAGTAATCTAATCATATTAGTATAAATTTTAGGTTATAAATATACAGTAACTTAAAATTTTAACTGTGAAAGTTTTGTGAAAAGTTAATTTATCTAAGCCGTCTAATTATATTTACAATATGAATTCCATTCCTGCGATAAGTATTTTAATGCCTGTAAAAAATACAGCTCAATTTTTAATTGAATGCCTGGAATCTATTATCAACCAAACCGAAATAGATTTTGAACTAATTGCTATTGACGATCATTCAACAGATTATAGCTATTCAGTTTTAAAGGAATATAGCGTAAAAGACAAGCGGTTTAAGGTTTTTAAAAATACGGGTAATGGTATTATTGAGGCATTAAGATTGGCTTATTCAAAATCTTCAGGGAATTATATAACCAGAATGGATTCTGATGATGTGATGAGTTTGAATAAATTACACGTTTTAAAATCTAATTTAATAGCTTTTGGAAACGGTCATATTGCTTTAGGTAAGGTAAAATATTTTTCAGAAAAACCCTTAGGAGAAGGGTTTGTAAAGTATGAAGAGTGGTTAAATTCACTAATTGAAGAAGGAACTAATTTTGAAGATATTTATAAAGAATGTGTAATACCGTCACCTTGTTGGATGGTTTATCGAGAAGATTTAGAAAAGTGCAACGCATTTTATCCAAATGGCTATCCTGAAGATTATGATCTAGCTTTTCGGTTTTATATGGAAGGTTTAAAACCTATTGCTAGCCATCGAATATTGCATCATTGGAGAGATTATTCCACTAGAACCTCTAGAACCCATGTTCATTATGCGGATCATACGTTTTTGGCTATTAAAATGAAATATTTTTTAAAGCTAGATTACGATTCAACTAAAAACTTAGTGGTATGGGGAGCAGGTGATAAGGGTAAAACAATTGCAAAAAACTTAATTTATCATAAGATTAAATTTAATTGGATTTGCGATAACCCTAAAAAAATAGGGAAGCATGTTTATGACCAATTAATACTACCTTTTACAGCATTAGAGTCCATTGATAACTCGCAAAGCATTATTACTGTGGCAAATAGTAAGGCTCAAAAGGAAATAAAATTATTCTTTAAAGAAAGAAAATTACTATCAAATAAAGATTATTTATTCTTTTGTTGATAAAAATTAACATCAAAATCAGTAAACTCTTATCGGGACTTATTTCTTTCTTGTTTTTTATAGACATATTTGTAAGACAAAGACATAAGGTTTAGTAGAAACAAAATTGCTATGATAAGGTTTTTATTTACTAATACTGAGTATTTGTAAAAGAGTGAAAGGTTAGTCGTTTTTCATTCTTTGTTAAATTGCACAATCGAGGTTTAGTAAAACTGTGCACAAAGTCACCTAATTAGTTGGTTTTTTAGGTGGCTTTTTTTATTCCCATAATTTATCTTATATTTTTTATTCTTTAACAAATAATCGTAATTAGTTACATATGTAACTAATTATAATTAGCAGGACAACTGTTAAACGTTGATATTTAATGTTATCGAATATTTTAAAAATTAATCACTCATAAAGCTTTAATAAATAAAAAAAGGGTTTTATATTTGCAACCGCTAAGGGAGAAATGGCAGAGTGGTCGAATGCGGCAGTCTTGAAAACTGTTGAGGGTCACACCTCCGGGGGTTCGAATCCCTCTTTCTCCGCAGCAAGCCTTGCAGTCTTTTTGATTGTCAAGGCTTTTTTATTTTAGGCGCCAGAATGGGTGACAGTATTCCTGATTTTAGTACAAAATATTTTTACTTATATTTCTGTTAGGTAATGATTGTTTTAGCCCAAATATTTCCAACTAATGTACTACATAAATAATAATCAAAGTAATATACAGATACTTCTGGTGTTAATATCAAGCAAGTGATTTGAATATCGTAAATAACAAGACCTCTCTTAAAAAAGAGAGGTCTTGATTCATAATAATGCGTGGATCTCAAAATTGCCTTTTAGATAACAGGCAGTCAAGCTAGCAATTATTTATTCGCGGTGTTAGTAAAAAATATTATTGAAATAGATCAATTATAACACAAATTTCTGCCTCTAGTTCAGGTGCTGTAATATTAAATCTCATTTCTTGACCAACAGCATTTCCTGT
>MDTF01018550.1_pt1 | contig 10469 bp, 10 predicted proteins | sample 811191 | NCBI WGS metagenome assembly MDTF01 (sample SAMN05326649, study PRJNA326480) | marine metagenome | isolation source: seawater | place: Southern Ocean | collected 2011
CTCCTTTTCCAACAAATGCTAAAGGTTTAGAATTATTTTTTGCTCCATTCCATTCCATTGTTACAAGATATGATCCTTTAGTACTTCCCTGCCCTACGCCAAGTAAAGCATTCATGCCCAATTTTTTTAATTTTTTTTCATCATATATATTTACTTTTAAACCATCTTTTCTAAGAGAGTTTAATCTTTTTGCATACTCATCTGGATGTAGAATATTTCCTGGCTCAGAAACTAAATCTCTTGCATAAAAAGTACCTTCTTCCAAAGCCTTAAATTTTAATTGATTTTGAACTGAAGGTTTGTTCTTATTTCCCAATACATTTATAGAAATAAGTCTTGCTTCTTTTTTGGTTTTATATTTATTGAATTCATAAGATTTTAATTTTAGTCCATGAAGAAAAAGACCTATAAAATTTTCATGTTTACTAGCTATACTATCAGAATTTATAAAGTACTCGCTGTTCTTTCCGTGGTTAATGGTTCGATAAAATTCAGCACCTAGATTTTCTATATCAAAGCTCCTCAAATCTTTTTTGATAGAAATTAAAACTATTTTTTTTTTAGAATTTATTTCAAAAACAAATAAATTTTTTTTTAAATCACTGATTTTTAATAAGTCACTTATGTAAGAGAATTCTGAATTAGAAAGATGTTTTTTTAAACCATCAATATTGGATTTCTCGCCAGTAAATAAGACAAGATTTGCAGAAGATTTGCTGCTTACTTTGCTCAAATAGTTAATTTTAATAGCCATAAATTTATAAATACGATCAAATAAGGATGAATGGTATATATGTCCAAATATATCGAATTTCAATAAAATAATTGACCATTTAAGTCCACTCAGATTGAGTTTTGTTGAAAGTTGCTTTAGATATACATCGTATTTTACATGCTTAAAAATAAAATTTATAAATATTTTTCTCAGGAAATTCTCAAAAATTTTATAACTATTTTAGTGATTTTTACTGCAGTTGCGTGGACGGTACGAGCTGTTAATTTTTTAGATTTGATGGTAAACGATGGGTTTACAGCTAACATTTATCTAAAATATTCATTTTTGAACATTACTAATATAGCTATGCGTTTTGTTTCGTTGTCTTTTTTGCTGTCATTAATTATTTCTATTGTAAAATTTGAAAGACAACAAGAATTTCTTATTTTATGGACTATTGGGTTAAATAAAATAAAAATAATTAATATTTTTTTTTTTATTGGGCTTTTAATAACTTTTCTACAAGTTTTAATGTCTTTTTTTTTAAATCCATTTTTGTTAAACAAGTCAAGACAACTATTAAAAGTAACTGAAGTAAGACAAATTAATAATTTGCTTAAATCAAATGAATTTACTGATTCGTTTAAAGGTATAACCTTTTATGTTGCTGAAAAAACTAAAAGTAATGAATTAAATAATATTTTCATAAAAGATACTAACGGAAGTTTAAATACAATGATTAGTGAAGTTGGTAATTCTGATGTTTCTACAATATTTGCAAAGAAAGGATACATTGCAAATGAAAAATTAATTTTATTTGACGGGTTTATTCAATCTTTAGGGGAGGGAAAAATTATTAAAAATATTTTTTTCAAAAAAACTGAATTAAATATTAATAATTTTACCACTAGAACGATAACACAACCAAAGATACAAGAAACATCTAGTCAAATACTTTTGCAATGCCTATATGGAGGAAATAATAATAACAATTTATTGAATTGTTCTTATCAGAGTAAGAAGGAAGTAATCTCTGCTCTTTCACGTCGTTTAGGTACTCCTTTGTATTTACCATTAATTTCAATAATAGCTTCTTTTTTGTTAATTTATAAAAAAGAAAACAAATACAATTATTTAAGAAAATATATTATATTTATTGTAGGTTTTGTAGTTTTGATTTTTGCTGAAATTTTTTTGAAATTCACAGGTTTTTCTGTACAAAATACTTTTATTTATTTTTTAACACCAATAATTTTGTTCATGGTTACATATCTTTTGCTCTATAAAAATTTAATTCTTGTAAAAAAAATCTAATGTACAATATTGTTAATAAATACATAATTATAAAATTTTTAAAAATTATTCTTAATGCTATATTAATTTTTTTATCTCTAGGAATTTTGTTGAATTTATTTGAGGAGATTGAATTTTTTAAAAACTTAAATCAATCTATATCTCTTCCCATTATTTTATCATTGGCTTATGTGCCGACTTTAATAATAGAATTATTACCATTTATAATTTTTTATTCTTCTATGTATTATTTTATACAAATAAGATCTTCTAAAGATTTGCTGTTAATAAAAGTATTTGGTTATTCCAACGTAAAAATTATATCCATTGTGGCTTTTGTTGCTTTTTTATTTGGAGGCTTTGTTTTGCTTGCAATTAACCCAATAACATCGACACTTACGAAATATTACGAGAATGAGAGAGCTACCTATTCAATAGACATAGATCACTTGATATCGATTAATAAAAATGGACTTTGGATAAAAGAAATTGATGAAAATGGTTATAAGATTATTAATGCTGAAAAATTTGAAATGGAAGAAGTAAAAAAAATTTCTGTATATATCTTTAGTGATAAACATGAATTACTAAAAAGAATCGAAGCTGAATCTGCTATAATAACTAACAATCCCTGGCTAATGAACAATGTTCGGATTTATGATTTTAAAAAAAATAATACAATAAATACTATTAAGAATTACAATTTTGAAACAGAAAAAGTTGCTGATAAAATAAATTCTTTATATAGCAATTTAAACACAATATCTTTTTTTAATTTAATTACAAACTATTCACTCTTAAATGAAAAAGGATATTCAAAAAAAATATTAAATGAAAAAATTAATAAGTTTGTATCCCTTCCCTTTTTTTTACTTCTAATGGTGGTTCTAGCTTCTTTGTTTACGATTGGGTCATTGAAAGTGAAACAAAATTTTTATTATGTAATAGTTTCAATATTAACATCTGTTATGATTTACTATTTTAAAGATCTATCTTTTGCTTTAGGTCAAACTGAAAAAATTAGTTTAGGTTTGTCTGTTTGGATGCCCGTTATTGCTTTAGGTCTATTTTGTACAATTGGAGTTATTCAAATTAATGAAAAATAAAAATAGCTATTTCTTTCTTACGTTTATGTGTTTTATTTTTTTAAATTTTAATTTATTTTCTGAAGAATTAAATATTAACGCATCCAAGATTAAATATAACAATCTGGATAAAATTACGATTTTTGAAAATAATGTTACTGCAGAAGATTCTTTAGGTAATAAACTTTCTTCAAATTATGCAGATTACAATGATCTTACGGATATACTTAAAACCAAGGGGTATACAAAAATTATAACTTCTGGTGGTTTTGAAGTATTAGGTAGTGATATTTTTTTAGATAATAAACAAAAAACAATATATTCAAATAATAAGACTCAAGTTATAGATCAAGATGGGAACAAGATTTTTCTTGATATGTTTAATTACTCAATTTTAACTAATGTATTTTTTTCAAAAGGAAATATTAAAGTTACAGATATAAATAATAACAATTACAGTTTTTCTGAAGTTTATATCGACGAAAATAAAAAAAAAATTATAGGCACTGACGTTAAAGCGTTTTTAAAACAAAGTGATATTTTAATAAATCCTGTCAACGAACCTCGACTTTTTGCAAATACAATGGTTTTATCTGATAATATTAACACTCTCGAAAAAGGAATATTTACATATTGTAAAAATCGTGAAAATGATAAGTGCCCTCCGTGGGTTCTTCAATCTAAAAAGATTAGACACAACTTGGCAGAAAAAACTATTTATTATGATAATGTTGTCTTAAAAGTCTATGATTTTCCTATATTTTTTTCTCCTGTATTTTCTCACCCAGATCCAACGGTCTCTAGAGCTTCTGGTTTTTTAGCGCCAGGTCTTACAAGTAATAACACTGTAGGCTCGGGCTTCAGTCTTCCTTATTTCTGGAATATATCACAAGATAAAGATCTAACTTTAACACCTAGAGTTTTTCTTAATGAAAATCCTCTTCTACTAGCTGAATACAGGCAAGATTTCAAAAATTCTTTTCTAATAGTTGATACTGGGTACACGCAAGGTTATAAAAAAAATACTAATAAGAAAACTAGAGGTGGAAGAGCACATTTTTTTGCTAATCTCAATATCGAATTACTAAATAATAAAAAAAAATATAGTAGCTTAGAAACAAATATTCAAAAAGTTTCAAATGACACTTATTTTAGAATTTACGATGTTGACACATCTTTAGTCGACAAGAGTCAAAACGTATTGGAAAATACAATTGACTACATATACCAAAATGAAGATTTTTCTTTTTCTTTAACTCCAAGTTTTTATGAGAATATTGGTAAAATTGGGCACATAAGAAATGAGTTCCTTCTCCCCGCTACTTTTGAAAAAAGCATCTTTAATAGTGAAAAATATGGATTCGTTGACCTTACATCAAATTTAAAAGTTAGAAATTATCAAGTAGATAAAAAAACTAATTTTCTAGTAAATAGTTTTAATTGGAAATCAAATAAATGGATTGACAAGCTAGGACTCGAAAACCATTTTGAGGGTTTGTTAAAAAATGTAAATTATGAGTCTAGTAACACAGAAGAATTTAAGGATGACCAGAAAAATGTAGAGGCACATCCAGCGTTAGGATATTTTGCTAAATTGGGTTTATACAAAAATGATACAGCTAATAACGCTATGAATCTTATAACTCCTAAATTTCTTTTAAGATATGCTCCAGATAGTATGAGAAAAGTAAAAACAGGTAATAAACTTAATTATGGAAATTTATTTAGTTTAGATAAAATTAATGAATTTGGTGTAGTGGAAGGTGGGTTAAGCACATCATTGGGCTTTGAGTATAAAAAAAATAAATTAAATAAAAACAATATTATAGGTGATGAAATATTTTCCCTTTCAGCTGGGCAAGTAATCTCCGCAAAAGAAAATGCAAATATTCCTTCAAAAACTTCTTTGGATCAGCACTTTTCTGACTTTGTAGGAGAAACAACATATAATATAAATAAAGAAATAAAATTAGGTTATAAATTTAACATAGATCAAAATTATCAAGACTTTAATTACAATGAAGTTGATGCAGGTTTTAAATATGAAAGAGTAAAATTTAATGTTGGATACTTACAGGAAAAAAATCATGTCGGCTCTACAGAGTTTGTAAAATCCGGGGTTGATTTTAAAATAAATAATTCTACAGAGTTAAATTTTTCGGCAAAGAGAAACCTTTTAACCAGCTCAGCTGAATTCTATAATTTGAGCTATAATTACATAAACGATTGTTTGAAAGCTGGTGTTGCTTATAGAAGAGAATTCTATAATGATAGAGACGTAGAGCCAGTAAATTCATTGATGTTTACAATATCAATAGTACCTTTTGCCCAAATCAATAGTCCGAGCTTTAAACGATGAAAATACAAAAATTACCAATATTGTTTCTATTATTAATAACTAATTTTATAGTTTCAGAGCTTAACTCACAAATAAATAATGTTATTTCAATAAAAGTTGGGAATAATATAATAACATCAGTTGATATTCAGAATGCAATAATAACAAATTTAATAATTAATAATATAGAGATTAATCAAGAAAATATTAATAAGAATAAAAACTATGCAGTTAAAAATTTAATAAATAATATTATTAGACGGGTTGAAGTCAAAAAGTATAAAATAGAAGACTATAACAAAAAAGATTTAAAAGCTTATATTGATGGGGTGGCAAAGCAATTAAGTACTGATGTGCAGGGATTAAAACAATTATTTGATAGCAACGGTATAGATTATAATTTATTTGTAGAAAATTACCGAACAAAACTGCAGTGGAATACTTTAATTTTTAAAATTTATAAAAATCAAACGAATGTTAATGTAGTTGATGTAGAAAATGAAGTTGCAAAAATTAAAGAAAATAAAAGTAAAGAGGAAATAGAAGAAATAAAAAAAAGCGTTTTAAATAAAAAAACAGAAGAAAAACTAAGTTTATTTTCTAGGTCACATTTTTCTAATTTAGAAAGCTCAACACTAATTAATTTTAAATGAATAAATTAATTGCAATTGTTGCAGGCGAACCTAATAGTATAAATTCTGAAATAATAGCTAAGGCATGGAAGCTATGCAAAAGGAAAAGAAAAATATTTGTTATAGGGAACTATTTACTTTTACATAGGCAAATAAATAAAATTGGCATTAAAATTCCATTACAAAAAGTTAATAAAATTGAAGAAATTAAGAATATGAATAAGCTTTGTGTATTAGATGTGCCATTAAAGTTTAAATCAATTTTTAGTATTAATTCATCAGAAGTAAAAAATTATATTTATAAAAGTTTAGACTTGGCTCATAATCTGGCATTAAATAAAAAAATTAAAGCTTTTATAAACGCACCTGTAGATAAAAAAATTTTCAACAAAAAATACTTAGGTGTAACAGAGTACCTTGCTTCAAAAAATAATACAAAAGATAAAGAAGTTATGATGATTTATAACGAAAAATTATCAGTTGTGCCTCTTACCACCCATGTAGAAGTAAAAGATATTATAAAAAAAATAAAAAAAAAATTAATAATGGAAAAAATACTTACGTTGAATAAATTTTATTTGAAGTTGTTTAAACAACGGCCACAAATAACAGTTTTAGGGTTGAACCCTCATAATAGTGAAAATCGATCTAATTCAGTTGAATATAAAACTATTAAACCGACAGTAGTATATTTAAAAAAATTAAATTTAAAAATTGATGGCCCTTTTCCAGCGGATACTATTTTTAGTAAAAAAAAAAAATTTAAAAATAACGTTATTGTAGGTATGTACCATGACCAAGTATTAGCTCCTTTCAAAGCTCTATATGGATATAGCGCTATAAACATAACATTAGGTTTAAAATATTTAAGAGTATCTCCCGATCACGGAACTGCTCGAGATATAGTGGGTTTAAATAAAGCAAACCCACAGAGTTTAATTTATGCAATTAATTTTTTAAATAAAATTAATGTTTAAACCTAAAAAATCTTTAGGACAAAATTTTTTAATTGATAATAATATTATTGATAAAATTATAAAACATTCAGATATTAAAGATAATAATATTGTAGAAATAGGTCCTGGTTCCGGAAATTTAACAAAAAAAATTATTACCCAGAACCCTAAAAGTCTAATATTAGTAGAAAAAGATCAAAATTTAACAAATAATTTAAAAAATGAATTCAACCTCGTAAGAAATTTAAAGATTTATAATGAGGATATTTTGAAATTTCAGTTGGAGGATAAAATAAAAACAGATTCAATTATAATAGGCAACTTGCCTTATAATATATCTTCACAAATACTAGCTAAATTAATTAAGTTTAAAGTATGGTTGCCTAAATATAAAAAATTAGTTTTAATGTTTCAAAAAGAGGTTGCGGATAAAATAGTAGCTAAACATAAAACTTCCTCTTTTGGCAGACTAGCTATTTTAACTAATTCAAGATTAAAAGTTACTGAATGTTTCAATGTTTCAGAAAACTGTTTTTATCCTATTCCAAAAGTTAAATCTACAGTCTTAGTATTTGAACCCATTATAAATAAGGATTTTGTTGTTCAAAATGTTTCTAGTCTTGAAAAAATTACACATATTTTTTTTTCCAAAAAAAGAAAGATGATCAATAAAGCTTTTAATACATTGTTTAAAAAACCACATTTGGTAGCAAAGAAAAATAAGATTGATTTAAGTTTGCGGCCAAATCAAATTTCTGAAAAACAATTCTATAAAATTACTGAGTCTTATGAAAAAAAATTATAAATGTTAATTATTTTTTGCTTCAGTAATAATTTTCTCAATCTGAGAAAAACAATGATCTAAATTATCGTTAATTATAACGTGATCATAATCTGACCAATGGAAGATATCATCATCATAGGCTTGTAATCTTTTTGAAATAACTTCTGGTTTGTCTTGATTTCTTTGTATCAATCTTTTTTCTAGCTCTTTCTTGTCCGGTGGGACTAAAAAAATTTTGATTAGATTCAATTCTTTAAATTTAGAAAGTTGTTGAGTTCCCTGCCAATCTATATCAAATAGAATATCGTTATTTGCTTTCATGAGAGAGTGAATCAATTCTTTGGAGGTCCCATAAAAATTATCAAATATTTTTGCGTATTCATAAAATTTATTTTCTATAATTTTTTTTTCAAATTCATCATGATTTACAAAAAAATAGTCAATGCCTTCTACTTCGTTTGGCCTAGGTTTTCTTGTTGTATGTGAAACAGAAATTTTAAAATTCTGATATTTTTGCTGAATTTTTTTTGTCAGGGTAGTTTTGCCCGCACCAGAAGGTGAAGATAAAATTACCATAATGCCACCATTGCTGGAAGTCATATTAATTTAGATTTAAAATAAAAATTAATTTGTAGATTTGCTTTCAATAAATTTGATTGCATCACCTACGGTTAAAATTTTTTCTGCTTCGCTATCAGATATTTCGGAACCAAATTCTTCTTCAAATGCCATAACTAATTCTACGGTATCTAAACTATCTGCACCCAAGTCATCGATAAAACTTGCTTCGTTTGTAACTTTGTCTTCTTCAACACCAAGGTGATCTGCTACTATTTTTTTTACTTTTGTACTAACATCTGACATTTAAATTCCTATTTTTCTATTTACGATTAAATTTGTTATTAAATTATTAAAAAAGATTGTCAAGACATATACATGCCTCCGTTAACATGTATTGTTTCACCAGTAATATAATCTGACATATCTGATGATAAAAAGACAGCACAGTTAGCAATATCTTGTCCCGTTCCCAAATTTCCACTTGGAATTTTTTCAATGAGGATTTTTTTAAAATCTTCATTAATCCTATCTGTCATTTCAGTTTTTATAAAGCCAGGTGAGATACAATTAATATTTATTTTCTTTTTTGCATATTCAATAGCTAGACTTTTGGAGAAACCAACTATACCGGCTTTAGACGCTGCATAATTAGCTTGGCCTGCATTACCTGTATGACCAACAATAGAAGTTATATTTATAATTTTTCCATATTTATTTTTTAGCATTTTTTTTATAGAATGCTTGCACATTAAAAAAGTCGAAGTTAAGTTAATATCAATTACTTTTTTCCAGTTTTCATCTACCAACCTTATAGAGAGATTGTCGGATGTAATACCGGCGTTATTAATTAAAACATCAAGGCCTCCAAGATCTTCATAACAAGAATTTATAAATTCTTCTATTTTTAGATGTTCGTTTAATTTAAAATTTTTGATACTAATGTTTTGAAATTCTTTTTTTAGCTTGTCTAGCTTATCTTGATTTGTTCCTGTGGCTAAAATTACAGAACCTGATTCATAAAATTTTTTAACTAAACTGTACCCAATTCCTCCAGTGGCACCCGTTATTAATATTTTTTTATTTTTAAGATTTATCATTTATTTTTTTTATATCATCTGTTGAATTAATACTAAAGGAATTACTATCGGGCAATATCCTTTTAACTAAACCGGACAAAATTTTACCTGGTCCAATTTCTATAAAATTATTAATTTTTTTTTCACCCATAAAAAGTATGCTTTCTCGCCATCTTACTTTTGAATAAATTTGTTGGGTTAATAATTTCTTAATATCTTCAATATTACTTGTTGGGAGGGAGGTAACGTTACTAATAATTTCATGTTCTGGCTTTCTAAAATTTGTATTGTAAATTTTTTCCTTCATTTTAATTGCAGCAGGATTCATTAGTGAACAATGAAAGGGAGCGCTGACAGGAAGTGTAATGCATTTTTTTTTATTTGCTTTTAAAATATTTTTAAGTTCTTCAATGGCTTTAATGTTACCACTTACAATAATCTGACCTTCTGCATTATCGTTGGCAATTTCACACACACCTTTATTTTTTAATTGAGATATACAATCATTTACATCTTCTGTTTTAGATCCAAGGATTGCCATCATGCTTCCTTCACCAACAGGAACTGCTTCTTGCATGGACTTTCCTCTCTCGAACAATAGTTGTAAAGCATCTTTAAACGTTAAAGAGTTAGCACAAAGTAAAGCACTATATTCACCAAGTGAATGGCCAGCGAAATACTTTACTTTTTCTAGGTTGAAATTAAATTCATTTTTTAAAACTGAAAAAATACTGTAACTAACTAAAAGTATTGAAGGTTGTGTATTTTGAGTGAGCTTAAGTTCACTTTCTGGGCCTTCAAGAATAAGTTTAGATATTTTAAAATTAACCGCCTCATCTGCCTCCAAGAATATCTTTTTAACACTTGGAAAATTATTATAAAATTCACTTCCCATACCTACTATTTGAGAACCTTGACCTGGAAATAATATAGCTTTCATTTGTTTAAATGGTTTTTTTATAACATTATTAGTATTGAATTGACGTATTTATAATAGTATAAAACCGTTCTTTTAATAAACAAACAATA
>MDTF01006822.1_pt1 | contig 10468 bp, 9 predicted proteins | sample 811191 | NCBI WGS metagenome assembly MDTF01 (sample SAMN05326649, study PRJNA326480) | marine metagenome | isolation source: seawater | place: Southern Ocean | collected 2011
CCGGAAATTTGGCCAATTGCCTTTCCGAAACCGGTCATACTATGAATCATGGGTTGTGCTATTTATTTCAAAGGTAGGAAAAGTGATGCCTTGGACGACAGCCGCTTTATTAAGCCTGACTAACTAAATGTGGAAAGCGCGTTTTCCAGCTGATTTAATTCCTTTTCCGTAATTGCCTGTGAAATGAACCAGCTCTCAAATGCGCTCGGGGGAAGGTAAATATTGTGCTTTAGCATATGATGAAACAGCTTGTTAAATCTATTATTGTTCGCTGCAGTTGCATCCTCTAAGTTGTTAACACAGTTTGTTCCGAAGTGGATACTTATCATACTTCCTACTCGGTTGATCGCGACCGGTTCATTTGTAAATCTAGTACGCAATAGCCTTTCTATAGTCTTAGTGGATTTATCAATTTGATTGTAAACCTGAGGGTTATCTTTTAAATATTGCAGTGTGGCAACTCCACTTGCCATAGCTAAAGGATTACCACTTAGTGTACCTGCTTGATACACGGGTCCTAGAGGAGCAAGAACATTCATGATTTCTGCAGATCCCGCGAATGCTCCCACAGGAAGTCCGCCGCCAATAACCTTTCCGTAGGTAACCATGTCAGGTATTATTCCATAGTAGCCAGCGGCCCCTCCCGGCGAAAGACGGAACCCCGTCATCACCTCATCGAAAATCAGAAGGCTTTGCTCAGATTTACACAAAGATTTAAGCCCTTCTAGAAAGCCACTCTCAGGTGGAATACATCCCATATTACCGGCTACCGGCTCCACGATTACGGCAGCTATCTCCCCCGAAAAGCGTTCAAAAAGATCTTGAACACTTTTGAGATCGTTGTAATTAGCAATAAGCGTATCTTCTGTTGCCCCTGGCGGAACTCCGGCACTACCTGGAATAGCCAAAGTCAACAAACCAGAACCAGCTTTAACCAAAAACGGATCAGCATGCCCATGGTAGTTACCGGCGAACTTGATAAATTTATTTTTCCCCGTAAAACCTCGTGCTACTCGTAAAGCACTCATACAAGCTTCGGTGCCAGATGAGGTTAACCTTACCTTTTCTGCCCATGGAGCCATGGAATTAATAAGTTCAGACATGGTTAACTCTGCTTCCGTAGGACAACCATAAGAAACACCTTTTGATAATTGGTTTTCTATAGCACTAACAACAGGCTTAAATTGGTGACCTAATATCATAGGTCCCCAAGAATTTATATAATCTGTATATGATATCCCATCACTGTCAATGAGCTGACTACCCTCAGATTTCTGTATAAAAACGGGTGTACCTCCCACACTTCCAAATGCGCGTACAGGTGAGTTAACGCCTCCAGGAATTAATTGCTTTGAACGTTCAAAAAGTAGTTGACTCTGGGGATACATAGATCAATTATTAGGATAGTTATCTATTAAATACTGTGCCGCTCTCTTTGCGAAATAAGTAACAATGACGTTCGACCCGGCGCGTTTGAAAGCGATAAGGCTTTCCATCATAACATCATGCTCGTTGATCCATTGTTTAGCGCCAGCTGCTTTAATCATAGCGTATTCTCCAGAAACTTGGTAAGCAGCAATAGGACATGAGCAATTTTCGGAAAGGTCACGCACAACGTCTAAATAAAAGCTCCCGGGCTTAACCATCAGCATATCTGCTCCTTCTGATTCATCAAGAAGTGCCTCTGATATTCCTTCGGATCTGTTACGAGGATCCATTTGGTATGTTTTTTTATCGCCAAATCCAGGAGCGCTGTCTAAAGCGTCTCTAAAAGGCCCGTATAAGCTTGATGCATATTTCGCACTGTAAGCTAAAATTCCAGTATTGTGATAATCGGCATCATTAAGGGCATTTCGAATTGCAGCCACTCTTCCATCCATCATATCCGATGGAGCAACCCAATCTGCTCCAGCAGCAACATGACTAAGTGCCATTTTCACGAGTGCATCAACCGTTAGGTCATTTACGACGACTCCGTCGATCACGATCCCATCGTGACCGTAAATACTGTATGGATCAAGCGCTACATCCGTTAAAATCAGAAATTTTGGATAATAGTTTTTAATGTATTTGATGGCACATTGCATAAGACCGTTTGGATCAGCCGCGTAAGCTCCGGTATTATCTTTTTTAGCATCTTCCTCCTTAACAAAAAGTAATACTGATTGTATTCCGGCTATTTTTAATTCTTCCAGCTCTGTGGATAGTTGATCTATACTATATCGGTAGTAATCAGGCATAGAGCTAATCTCCTCTTTTACAGCAGTGCCATGAACAATAAACAGTGGTGCAATAAAGTCATGTGGGTGTAATTGAGATTCAGCAACCAAGTTTCTTGTAGAAGCATGCGCCCTATTGATTCTCATTCTTCGTTTTAACTGTCCTTTCATAACCATTCTTTTGGTTTTTTGAGTACTTCCAGGGTCTCCCATTCAGGAGATCCTTCTTTCGGTGTATGGTTGTATTCCCAACGAACAGTTGGTGGCAGGGACATGAAGATACTCTCTATTCTTCCGCCAGTTTTCAGCCCAAACGAAGTGCCTCTATCATGTAGAAGGTTAAACTCAACATACCTACCTCTTCGAATTTCCTGCCAAACTTTATTATCGGAGCTATATGAAAGAGCAAGTCGCTTTTTTACTATCGGAAGATAAGCGGGTAAAAACGCGTTAGCTATTCCGTATATGTAAGACTCTAATCGTTCGCCACTAAGTTCTTGATCGGGCTTGATATGGTCAAAAAATATTCCGCCAATGCCTCGATATTCTTTGCGATGACTATTATAAAAATAATCATCACACCACAATTTAAATTTTTCATAAAACCCTCGTGTATGTTTATCGCATTCTGTTTTAAGTGTTTTATGAAAATGGCGTGCATCTTCTTCAAAAAGATAATAAGGTGTTAAGTCCATGCCACCACCAAACCACTGGTCAAGAATGATCCCTTGAGAGTCTGTAACCTGGAAATATCTAAAATTTGCGTGAGTTGTAGGAATCATTGGGTTTTTTGGGTGGATGACTAGAGAAATCCCCGCAGCATAAAAGGACGTTGATTGAGCAGGAACTTGACCTTTTAATAGGTCAGGTAAATCGCCATGGACTTGAGAGACATTCACTCCTGCTTTTTCAAAGACCTCTCCGTTAGTAAGTACACGTGACCATCCGCCGCCGCCTAGAGGTCGTTGCCATGCATCTTCTATAAATTTCTCAGCACCGTCTACATCTTCTATGCAAGCGCAAATTTCTTGCTGTAAGTGTATAATAAAATTAAAAAATCGCTCTTTCGGATCAAACGTCATAACTCCTAGTATCTATAAGATTTTGCGGCATCTACAAATGCCCTTGCGCTATCAACACTAGTCTGCGGTAACACTCCGTGTCCGAGATTTACAATATGTTTCCCACGTCCGAATTGGTCAATCATTTTTGTCGTTGCAATTTTTACTGCGGCAGGTTTTGCCAAAAGTATTGAGGGATCTAAATTTCCTTGTAGTACGGTCTCGGGTCCACAAATTTTTCTCGCAAACGAAGCAGGTGTAGTCCAGCTTAACCCTAGTGCAGCAGCTCCAGTTTCTTGAAGTTCTTTTAGCGCATACCAAGCTCCTTTTGCAAATAATATAATAGGGACTCTCTCTCGCGTGGCGGCCATTATGCGCTGGAGGTAAGGGAGGGAAAATTCAGAATACATTTCCGGACTTAGCATGCCACCCCAGCTGTCGAAAATTTGGAGCGCATCACATCCAGCATCAACCTGTATATTAAGATACTCTATGGTTGCTTCTGTTATTTTTTCAAGTAGTAGTTTTGCTCTAAGAGGCTCATTAATAATAAATTTTTTAGCTTCCCCAAAATCCTTAGAACCTTGACCCTGAACTATATAACATAACAAAGTCCATGGTGACCCTGCGAACCCGATTAAAGGAACTCTATTGTCTAGACCTTCCTTAACGGCTTTAATAGCAGGATTAGCATACTTAAAAAAGTCTTGAGTGGCCTCGACGCTTAATCGATCAACTTCAGCCTGGGTACGCGCCGTTTCTAGTACGGGACCTCTTCCTTGTACCATATCCACTTTGAGTCCGAGGCTTTGAGCAATTACTAGAATATCTGAAAATAAGATAGCAGCGTCTACACCTATTTGGTCTACCGGCATTACGGTAATTTCTCGAGCTAAATCAGGATTTTGAACTCGCTCGAAGAAGCTATATTTCTCCTTAAGTTTCATATAGTCAGGTAAATAACGACCAGCTTGACGCATAAACCAAACTGGAGGTCTCTCTGTTTGTTCACCAGCAAGGGTTCGAAGAAAAAGGTGTTGCTCTATCATTTTTTGGTTGGATTTAATAGTTTAAGAACTTCCATAAATGTTGAAACCTTTGCGGAAGAGACATTGGTGAATCCGTGATGTTTACATGCTTTAGCAGTGGCAGGACCGATAGTCACTATTGGAGTCTCAAGTGGAATTTCGTTGTGCCTCAGAATACTTTTAACACCAAGAGGTGAAAAGGCAGCTATAGCATCCCATTTTTGTCGAGAAAGCCTGGTGAAAGTAGCATTATTTAAATAGGTGATGCGCCGCTCTATCTGATGATGCGCCCAATCTGCAGATGTGTTTTTAGCGCCATAATAAATAATTGAATTGAGTTGTTTTTCAGCTATATAAGTTAAAACCTCGTCGCTCGTTGCAAACAACTTGAGCACTCCATTGTACTCAGATTTCTTAAGTATTTCGAATGCTTTATTTCCAATACAAAATCCATGTTCCGGTAGCTCATTAACCTTTGGTAAAAGTTGTTGTGCTCCAAAACTACTCCCAACAATAAAAAATAAACTTTTGGCTACATAGAAAGGTTCAGGAAGTAGCGTAAGAACATTTATGTCATGAAGCTTTAACCCCATTGAAAGAGACCACTGACGTTCCTTCAGTGTGATTTCCTTTAAGCAAAGAACGTCAAGTGGTTGTTTTGCTTTTATTTCCTGCATGATTTGTTTACCACCGTTCTCAAGAAGCTCTTTTGAAAAATTCGTTCCTGCGGTCTCCCAATATTTAGGATTAACAAGTGTTTGAATAAGCACTTGTTTTTTACCATCCTCACTGAGTAATATTCCTTGAAAATACCAATTGTCTCCTTGTGTGGTTACTAGAGCCCCAAGTGGTGATGCACAACCAGCTTCTACGCCGCTCATGAAGTCTCTTTCTATGGTATTTTTTCGATATGTTTCTTGATGACTCAAAGGTGACAGTAGTTCTTTAAGAGTTTTTGATTTTCTTCCTATAACAGCTATCACACCTTGCGCCGGAGCAGGAATCATCCATTTGAGTAGTGTTGCATTCGAAGGGAGTAGATCAAGACGTTCTAGACCAGGTGCTGATACTATTCCTCCACCGGAATTCTTGATTTTAGCTAGGCGTGTATTCATGTTTCCACGCAAGTTTTGGAATTGATGGTTGGGATATTTCCTTAGCCATTGAGCCTTTCTCCGGGGAGAACCTGAGAGTATAGTGAGTTGATCATTAAGATCTAAAGTATTGTCTCCAGGAATAAAAGCATCGTAATAGCCATCTCGGGGTAAGACGGCAAGAAGCTCTAATCCCTCAGGTAATACAGTAGGGTAATCCTTAAAGCTATGAACTCCTAGGTCAGTCGTACCCGATAAAATACAATCGTCAAGCGCTTTCGTGAATATTCCTGTTTGACCCAAATCCTGAAGCGCTGTATGCTGGTCTTTATCTCCTTTGGTCTTAACGGGAACTAATTCTATCAATAAATCAGGATAATGAAGATGGAGTTCAGATATAACAGCATTCGTTTGATACAACGCTAGTTCGCTAGTTCTACTTGCTATTTTTAAGCTGGTTCTAATCACGTAGCCATTTTTTCAATATGTACATCTGCTTTGGGTCGCGCCTAACTGACTCAAAAAGTCGGCTTTCTATTTTTGAGCTTAAACGTTCAATTTGCTCAGGGTTCTTTTGAGCTCTTGACCACCTATCCTCTAGATTATCTTGTAGTTTTCGAATGAAAGGCACCGCTCGTTGAGCTCGCTGCGATTGACGAAATTTTTCAATGTCTTGCTGGAGTATTAATCTTACTTGAGGTAAAGAATCAATCCTTGAGGATAACTGTTCTTCAATAAAGCTAGAAATATCATCCACATGGACTAACGTTACTCCTGGAATATCACCTAAAGAAGGATCTAAGCAAGTCGGCATACTAAGATCAACAAATACCTTAGGGTGTTCATGTGTCAAATCGTCAGCTGATAAAATATATTGTGGTGCACGCGATGCACAGATAACGGCATCAAAAGACTCTAAGGTAGATTGCCATTTCGACCATGGTAAGAAATTAATACTCTTTTCACGAGCGGTAATTCTTGCGGTTTCATCGGTACGATTAACTATCGTAATATTTTCAGAACCTCTTACAGCAATTATATTATCAAGGGTCTTGTGTCCGATCTCACCGATACCCACTATTAGTATTTTGGCTTGATCAAAGTCGGGCAAGGCAAATTGAAGAAACCTTAACGCTGCATAACTTGTTGAGGAAGTACCTGATGAAAAACCAGTCTCATTTTTAACTCTTCGGCTAAAGTGTATCGCGCAATTCACTCCCCTTTCTATGTCTCCGCTGGATGCGCCGTGCTCCTTGGAGAATTGAAATGCCCGTCTTAGTTGACCTATGATTTCAAAATCTCCTAGTATTTGACTGTCCATGCCCGCACCTACCTCAAATAAATGCGTAACAGCTTTTATCCCAATACATCTGTAGCCAACTTCTAAAACATCCTCTCCATGAGACATGGTCTCCATAAAGGTTTTTTCCACTCGATCAGGGTGTTTCCCATGCAGAAAAAAAGTTGTTCTGTTGCAGGTACTTACGATAAACCCAAAACACTCGTGTTTCGGGAGGACGAACTCATAGAATAATTCTAGATCCTCTTCAGAAAAGACAAATTTTTGTCGTTCTTGGACGGATGAATTACGAAACGAAATTCCAAACGAATACCAGGAATCACCTACCATTTCACACTATACTTTTAAATTACAGGCAAATTTATTCGCAGTTGTGAATTAAAAATGTCGCTAGACGTTAAAAAATCACCGATAAACACAAAACTCTTTTAAAATAGTATTGTTGCAGTAATATATTTGATCAAGCGTACAAAATATGTCGATGAGTAACATAGTTTATACAGAAAATACCGCTAAACGAGGTTTTGAGCAACGTTTCGCGAACAATGGAATGTCATTATTTCTAAGTAGAGATAATGGAGAAATAAATAGTGAAATTCAACTAAGTCTTCCGTTAGGTATAATTCAGTTTTATTTTGCTCTCGAAGGTCCTTTAAACTTCCATTTTGGTCCTCAATACTCTAAGCAGCTTTCAGAAGGCCATTATTACTTTATGTATAACCCACAAAAGGAGCTTGATTTCAAAATAAAAACCGATAAAGGCGTGCGTTGGGTTGCAATGTATACAACTATCGAAGAGCTACACGGGTTATTTGTAAATTCTGGAAGTCAGTTGCCGTTTTTGAAAGGAGATAATGCCAACATGCCTCTCTACGATGAAAAAGAATTAAGTTCTCAGGTAAAATGGACGCTGGAAAGTCTTTTTACAGCTGATCTTAGTCCACAGTCGCTGAAAATATTTTCTCGAGGAAAAATCCTTGAGGTTATCGCATTACACTTTGATCAAAGAAGTGAGGCTAATGCAGCCTGTCCTTTTCTTCGCGACGAGAGCGTTAGATTAAAAATAAAACAAGCTAAGCAGGAGCTTGTAAATCGGATGACTGCCCCACCGTCTATAGCGCAATTAGCGCTGGAAGTCGGTATAAGCGAGTACAAGCTCAAGAGTGGTTTTAAGGAGATGTATGGCAATACTGTAGGTGGCTACCTGCTCAACTATAAAATGAATAGTGCTAAAACTATTCTTGATCAAGGCCGCAAGCAAGTTAGCGAGGTGGCTTATGAGTTAGGCTATGGAAGTGCCTCTCATTTCATATCTGCTTTTAAGAAAAAATACGGAATCACACCTAAAAAATATGTACAGCAATTATGAGCAAAGTAGCACTATTAATTAATTTAGGTTCTCCAAGAAGTCCTGGAGTTAAGGATGTCAAGGAATATCTAGGTGAGTTTTTAATGGATGATCATGTGATCGATGTGCCTAAAATTCCAAGATGGCTTCTAGTTAAGGGCATTATATTAAATGTACGTCCCAAGAAAAGCGCTGAGGCCTACAAGAGTATTTGGTGGGACGAAGGCTCCCCGTTAATAGCTCTTTCTGAACGATTAGTAAAAAAAGTACGTGAATACAGTGATTACGAAACATTCTTGGCAATGCGCTATGCTGCGCCGAGTATTTTGAATACACTAAATGAAATACATGATAAACACCCAGGTTTAGATGAGTTATATGTTGTTCCACTGTATCCTCATTTTGCCATGAGTTCCTATGAATCTGTTGTTGATCGTGTTAAACAGCTTGTTGAGGAGCACTACCCTGGACTAAAGCTAATGTTTAAGAAACCTTGGTTTGATGAGAAATCGTACATAAATATTTTAACCAAGAGTATTTCTGAAGTATTGCCCAAGGATCATCATTTACTATTTAGCTATCACGGTATACCTGTTCGTCATTTGCGGAAAAGTGACCCTACCTCATGTCATTGTTACGCGGTCGAAGATTGCTGTAACGTAGTCTCTGCCGCGCACGGGACATGCTATAAACATCAGACTACGAAAACAACGGCACTTGTTGTTAAGGGCCTAGGTCTTAAAGATGGTGAGTACAGCACGTCTTATCAAAGTCGTCTTGGACGAGATCCATGGATAGAACCCTACACTGCTGAACGTTTAGAACAGTTTCCAGGAGAAGGAAAAGACAAATTAGCCATAGTTTGCCCTGCTTTTGTATCTGATTGTCTAGAGACTTTAGAGGAAATAAATATAGAAGGTAGGGAGGAGTTTTTAAGCTATGGGGGAACATCATTTATCAGTATTCCGTGCCTTAACGATAGAAACGATTGGGCTCAACTTGTGGCCGATTGGATTAATAAGGGATCCCTTTGATGACCAAGAAAATCCCATTGCTTATTCTTGGTGCAGGAATAGCTGGAATGGGCGCTGCATGGAAAGCTAAAACAACTGGAATAGAATTTAAGATTATAGATATTTCTGACCATGCTGGTGGAATGATGCAAACAGAATATGTGCAAGGACACACCCTAGATCAAGGTCCAAACAGCTGTGTTCAGAGTCCTACATACTTAAATTTCTTAAAATATTTAGGTATCTCGAATCAAGTCGTTAAAGCTTCTGCACAGGGTAAGAAACGATATATTTTTCAGAAAAATGGAGTGAAATCTGTTAGTGCTTTTAAAGATATCCTTCTAGGAAATTGGATATCTACTGGCGGTAAGCTCAGGCTTCTTATTGAGCCGTTTCGTAAAAAAGGAACGGCTAATGACGAGACGGTTTATGATTTTCTAAAACGAAGAATAGGTAAAGAGGCTGTAAAGCTTCTTGTAGATCCTGTTCTTGGAGGTATTTATGCTGGGGATATAAAAAAACTGAGCGCATTAACAGTCTTACACTCTATGAAAATTGGTGAGCAGCGCTACGGCTCATTGTTTAGAACGTTACTTAATAACCGCTCTGCTTCTCGAGTTATAACTAATATTCAAGGCGGTTTTTCAACTATTAATTACGCCTTTGAAGCAAAGTTCAAGGATGAATGTTTGCTTGGTCATAGAGTAGAGTGTATAACGCCGCTTACCTCTGGATTTGAGGTTGTAGTTAACGGTACTCGGTTTTTATGCGATAGAATTGTATCCACCCTACCAACTCATGTTTTGGCTGAAATCATTTCCTCGTCCTCCTTGAAATCACATCTCAATAAACTCTCCTATGCGCCTCTTTGCGCTAGTTCTTACAGCCTTGACAAGGATCACAGCGCTATTTCAGGCTTTGGTATACTGATCCCGTCAACGTTAAAAAAGACAATCAAGGGTATATTATTCGCGAGTGATATTTTTCCAGGTAGAGCAAAGGATGGAGAACGTAATATGACGGTATTTCACTCTACTCCGCAAAACGAGGACTCCATTAATAGTGAGCTAGAAGAAATTCTAGGTACACAACAAACGTATTTATTGGCTCAAAAGACTTGGTTAAATGCTATCCCGCAATTTGAAATTGGTTTCCAGGATTGGAAACAGCATCTGTACAAAACTATTCCAGAGGGAATGTTTCTTGCTGGGAATTATCTAGGAAAGGTCGGAGTATCTGATGTCTTAGAGAGTGGGTATAACTTACGTTTATAACCATAAAAGCTTACAAAATAAACACCAGAAAAAATAGCGATACCTCCGATGAGCATATGAATGTTCCATGACTCGCCCCCAAAGTAAAGACTCAATAGACTAGCGAACAGCGGTTGTAAATAGATATAGGC
>MDTF01018044.1_pt1 | contig 10466 bp, 11 predicted proteins | sample 811191 | NCBI WGS metagenome assembly MDTF01 (sample SAMN05326649, study PRJNA326480) | marine metagenome | isolation source: seawater | place: Southern Ocean | collected 2011
AAGTTGAAAAAGAAGCAAGAGATTATTTTAAAGAAAAAGTTTATCATACCATCATACCAAGAAATGTTAGGCTGTCAGAAGCACCATCTCATGGAATGCCAGTTTTGTCTTATGACAAAACATGCCCAGGTAGTAAATCATATTTTAGTTTCACAGATGAATTTATTAATCAAGATCAGATAATAGGGAGCGCGGCATAGTGGATTCAAATAAAATTAAAAAGGGTTTGGGGAGAGGATTATCGTCCTTAATTGGCGAAACAAAAACAGAAACAAATATTAATAAACTACTCATTAGCGATTTAGTAAGTAATAAGTTTCAGCCAAGAAAATTATTTGATGAAGAGAGCTTACACGATTTATCAAATTCAATAAAAGAAAGGGGCATTATTCAGCCTATCATAGTCAGAAAATCGAGTGATAATAACTCTAAATATGAAATAATTGCAGGAGAGAGAAGGTGGCTTGCAGCTCAAAAAGCCGGACTTCATGAAGTACCCGTTGTCATCACATTTGCAGATGATTTAAAATCTTTAGAATTTGCTATTGTTGAAAATGTTCAAAGACACGACCTGAACACAATTGAAGAAGCCAAAGGATATAAACGATTAATTGATGATTTTTCATACGATCAAGAAAAAGTCTCTAAATTTATTGGAAAAAGCAGAAGTCACATAGCCAATTTACTAAGATTACTAACATTACCTGTGGAAGTTTTGAGTCTAATTGAATTAAAAAAACTAACTCCTGGCCACGCCAAAATTTTGGTTGGACTAGATAATGCGCTATTTGTTGCAAAAAAAATAATCGATAAAAATCTTTCTGTTAGACAGGCAGAAAATTTTGTAAAAATTTTTAAAATAAAAAAACAAACTTTTAAATCTTCAAATAATGCTAATTTACAAGCACTAGAGCTTTCTATTACCGAAAAAGTTGGCTTAAATGTTTCGATAAAAAATAAAAACAACAATACTGGATCAATAATATTCGAGTACAAAGATATTGATCAATTAAACAAGATTATTGAAATAATAAAATCTAATTACTAATTATTGTAGTCTGTTCAATAATAAAATCTGACAATAAGTTAATTGAGCTATTAGAGTTTTTTTTAATTAAAAGTTCAATTTCATTTATTTTAAAAACTAAATTTTTAATATTATTGTATGACCAATTCTGAATTTGTTGTTTAACAACTTCTTTATCTTTCCAAAAAATAGGTGGCTTGCACGACATAATAACAGCATCAATATTTTTTTTTATTTTAAGCTCTTCACATAACTTTAAAAGTCTTTTAGTTTTTATTAAAAAAGTTCTGATTATAAAAATACAATCATCCAAAGAGTAATTATTTTCATTTAATATGTTAATTGTTTTCCTTTTATTTTTTGACAGGCAGCTATCAACTAGTTCCGAAACATCATAATTTTCAGCTAAATTAGTCAATTTTAAAAGGTCATTTATATCAATTTTATTCTTATTTTTAATAAAACATTCTATTTTTTGAAGTTCTGTGTTTAAATTTTGTCTGTCTCCTCTACACCGCTGAACAATCAAGTTCATTGCTTGTTGAGATATTGATATTTTACAATTTCTAAAAAAACTACTTATTATTGTTTGAAGTGTTTGGTTATTATCTTCATAGAATGCAACGCAAATACCTATTCTACTTTTTTCAAAAAAAGATCTTAGTTTTGACTTTTTTTCAAGGTTATTCGCATTTAAAATTATAACCAAATCTTCAATTTTTTTTTCTAAAATTTCTTCTATTAAAATCTTTATTTTATCAGTAGCTCTATTAATTATAATAAGTTTTTCATTTTCAAAAAAAGATTTTGTTAAAATATTATTATAAAAATTTTCAATATTATTCAGAATTTCACTTTCATCATAATTATGTATATTTTCAGAATAATTTTTTCTAAATTTTTTCTGTATTATTTCATTTTTATATCCCTGATTATTTCCATAAAACAAAAAAAATTTTTTTGTTGGATTTATTTTTTCAAGTTCAAATGTTTTTAAAATCATTTTATTAATCGAAATAGATATTTATCTATTTCAAATATAATTTCTTGGATTAAGTTTTCTTGAATCTGGTTCTCAAAATTTTTTAATTCAAATTTATTTTGTTGTGTCTTGTATGAAAAACTTTTGGTAAATCCCTTTTCATGAATTTTATTATTTTCTTTAACAATTATTAAAGCAGAAACAATCAGTTTAAAAGCTTTTGAATTTCCCTCTTTATCTCTAGACGATACTATTACTTCTTTGTTTGTTTTTATACTTACGTCGTATGAGTGGGGTTTATTTTTTAACCCAGTATGTCTTTTTAGTGCATTTTTGATTATATAAGTTGCTTGGTTTGAATCTTGAAGCTCAACTAAATCGATAGAAAAAGTGCTTTCTTGGTTTAGATAAATTGGAGTATATCCACACGAAGCTATAAAGAGAAACAAAAGTATAAAAATTTTTTTTTTATCATTATTCTATTATTAAGTTTATTAACTTATTTTTTATATAAATAGTTTTTTTTATTTTTTTATTATCCAAATATTTCTTAATCACCAAATCATTTCTAATAATCTTAATAAGAACAGCCTCATCAATATTATTTTTTGTACTAATTAAAGACCTTTTTTTTCCATTAATTTGAACCACTATATTTACCTGATCTTTTTCAAGATACTTTTTTTCTATAGTTGGCCATAATAATTCTTCTTTATTATAGTTTAAGTTCTCTAAACATTCATTAGCAAAATGAGGAATAACTGGACTCATAATTTTAATAATTTTTACATAGTTTTCAAGCAGTACTGCAGAGTCTATTTCTTTTTTGATTTCTTTATTTAAAAAATTATAGGTTTCATAAAAATTAGCTACAATCACGTTGTATTGAAAACTATTTAAATTTTTTTCAATTTTTTCTAATATTTGATTTGTAAACTTTGATAAAGCATTATTATTTAGTGTGGTGATTTTTCTTTTCGTCTCAATTAGTTTTGTTATTTCTTTATGCATAGTCCAAAATTTTTGTAAAAATTTATAGGAAGAAATCATTCCTTGCTCTGACCATTGAACATCTTTTTCAGGGGGACTATCTGATAGTATAAAAAGTCTTACTGCATCAGCCCCATAGTTGCCTATCATTTTGCTGGGATCTATAGTATTTTTCTTAGACTTTGACATTGACTCTGAGGGACCAACTACGATTTTAGAATTTTGATCAATTTTCATAAAATAGTTTTTTCCGTCTTTAGTATCTATTTCATCTGGGCCGACCCATTCATTTTTATTATTTTTATATGTTTCATGACAAACCATTCCTTGGGTAAATAATCCTTTAAAGGGCTCAGTATGTTCAAATTTTTCATTTTTATAATTTATAGCCTGCATAAAAAACCGTGAGTACAATAAGTGCAATATTGCATGCTCGACGCCACCGATATATTGATCTACGGGCATCCAGTATTTTATTTCATCATAATCAAAACCATATTGATTATTTTTAGGTGAACAAAATCTTAGGAAGTACCAGGAAGAATCAACAAAAGTATCTAGGGTATCTGTTTCAATAGTACAATCTTCCCCATTAATTTTAATTTTTTTCCAATCTTCTTGGTGATCTAGCGGGTTTCCAGTTGTGTTTAAGTTAATTTTCTCAGGCAACTTTAGAGGAAGATTTTCTTTAGGAATTTTTATAATGTCACCATTTTTATTATAGGCAATAGGAATTGGACATCCCCAATATCTTTGCCTAGAGATACCCCAATCTTTTAATCTAAAATTAATTTTTTTTACACCAATTCCCTTATCTTCTAATATTTTTATCGTTTCATTTATTGATTCTTTAGGGGCTTCTAAACCATCTAGAAATTGTGAATTAAAAATCTTACCAGGGCCTGTGTAAGCCTCTTTTTTAATCTGGAAAGATTCATCTGAATCATATGGTTTAACCACCGGAATCACATTTAAATTATATTTTAATGCAAAATCCAAGTCTCTTTGATCGTGAGCTGGACAGCCGAATACAGCACCAAAACCATAATCCATTAAAACAAAGTTTGCAAAATAAACTGGCACTTTAATATTTTTATCTAGAGGATTTATAGCTATTAAATTTGTTTTAAAACCAATTTTTTCAGCTTGCGCTATAGATTCTTCCGTAGTTCCAGTCTTAGAACAAGCACTTTTAAATTCTATGAATTTTTCTTTTTTTTCATAAAATTTAGCTAAAGGATGATCAATAGATAATGCTAAAAAAGAAAAACCAAACAGTGTATCTGGTCGAGTTGTAAAACATTTGATATTTTTAATTGGATCTTCACCCTCAACCTTAAAATCAATTTCACATCCGAAAGATTTTCCGATCCAATTTTTTTGCATGACCTTTACTTTGTTTGGCCACTCCTCTAGGTTTTCTAAGCCAGAAAGAAGTTCTTCTGAAAACTTAGATATATTAAAAAACCATTGATTTAATTTTTTTCTTTCAACAATTGCACCAGATCTCCAACCTCTACCATCTATAACTTGTTCGTTTGCTAAAACAGTTTGATCAATAGGGTCCCAATTGACATAATTTTTTTTTCGGTAAACGAGACCTTTATCAAACATTTCAAGAAAAAAAATCTGCTGATGTTTATAATATTCAGGAGAACAGGTGGAAATTTCTTTATCCCAATCTATTGAAAGACCAAGAAGCTTAAGTTGATCTCTCATAACAGTAATATTTTTTTCAGTCCAAACTTTGGGATCTAAATTATTAGATCTGGCGGCGTTTTCTGCTGGCATACCAAAGGAGTCCCATCCCATAGGGTGAAGGACATTGAAACCATGCATTTTTTTAAATCTAGAAAGAACATCTCCAATCGTGTAATTTCTTACATGACCCATGTGTATTTTCCCAGATGGGTAAGGAAACATCTCAAGACAATAAAACTTTTTTTTATCTTTTATTATTTTTGTTTCAAATGTTTTATTCTTTACCCAGAATTTTTGCCATTTACTTTCAATTAATTTGAAGTTGTATCTTTCCACTTTTTTTTATTTAAACTAATATCTTTGACTAAACTTAATTTTTTTTGTCTCTTTTTGGAACGACTCTTTTGTTTTTTTTAACTCTTTTAACGATAATATTTTTTTCTATCCGTGCAGCTTTTTTAAGAATAGCTAATTTTAACTCAGATGAAATTGTAGATTGGATTTTATTTATTTTGCAAGAATTTGGTAAATTTAACTTACATATTCTTTCATGAACATCTACTTGTATGCCATCAGCTCGAATTTCATTTGATAAAAATTTAACTGTTATTTTCAAATCTCTTATATTTTCTTTAGAAGCCTCATCATTGAACCAGTCTGTAATTATTATTCCTCCAGAATAACTTGCGTTTGCAAAAGTAACAAAATCTAATATATTCATTGTTGCTTGCCACATAGGGTTCGATGAAGCAAAATCAAAGATGCCACCAGATTTATCTCCGCCGAATGAACCAAAACGAATTCCTCTACCCTCTGCAACATTTCTTTCAACCCTCTTACCAACCTCAACAGGATTATCTTTAATATCAGATCTTTTATACAAACCGCAGGCTGATAGAATTAATGAGGATAAAATAAGTAAAATTGTAAATTTTTTCATATATTCACAGTAAAAACACTATATCTCAATAAAATCAATAAAATTAAGGGTTATAGACGTTGTAAAAATACAACAAAATTAGATAAAAACAGGTAAAATATTGTAAGTATGAGGAAATTTTGAAAATATTATATAGGTTAACTGCATTCATATGAATAAAAACAACAAAAGGAAAATTATGAACAATTTAAAGAAAATAGGATTAACAGCATTAGCAGGTTCGCTAGTTGCAGTTAGTGCAAGTGCAGGAGAAATGTCTGTATCTGGTTCTTTAGGTGTTACTTATTCTACACAGAATGGTGATACTGGATCAGTTAGTACAAACCAAATACAGGGTACAAATCCTGACCATGGTTCAGGATTAGGAACTGACAAAGACTTTTCAGTTTCAGGTTCTGGAGAATTAGATAATGGTATGACTTTTAGTGGTTACACATTACTAAAAGATAGTATGGCATTGTCTTCTTCTGGAGTAACTCTAGACATGGGATCTTTAGGTGCATTAACAATGGGAACAGCTACTGGTGGAAATTCTACTAAGTATGATGTTCAAACTCCGAAAGCTTATGAAGAAGTTGATGACGGTGGTGCTATTTCATTATCAGCAAACTATGTTGGTAATTTTTTAGACAACAACGCAATCCAATATACTTCTCCATCTTTCGATTTTGGTGATGTTAATTATACTGCGCATATCGAATATGCTCCTGAAGCGAATGATACAGCAACTAATGATGGTGGTGCAAGTGCATCTACTGTTTGGTCTAGTGGTCATTCACTAGGTATTACAGCTGTTGGTCATGGTGTTACACTTGGTATATACGGATCTGAAAGAGAAGAAGACTCTACAGTTGTAGGTGTTTCAGACTCATTCCAGGGTGTATGGTACGCAAACTATGCTTACGGACCAGTTACAGTTGGGTATTCACAATCTTACCATGATAATGGAACTCAAGCTGCTGCCGAAGCTATTGATGCGGATAAATTAGTAAACACAGCTGCTGGTATTTACGAAACTGAACAAATGTCAATTGCGTTTAACGTAAATGATAATTTATCAGTATCGTTTGCTAAAGCTGAAGATGTTTATGATGCACAATCAAATGTTGTAGGTGGAACAGAACTTGCTGACGTAACTATGGATATGAAATCTACACAGGTTGCATACTCAATGGGTGCTATGTCAGTTAAAGCGTACAGAACAACTACAGACAATGTTGATTACAACACTAAAGGTGGTTCTTTAACAGTAAACGAAATTGCTGTTGGACTTGCGTTCTAATTAAAGCGATTTAAACAATTTAAAAACGGCCTAAATTTATTTAGGCCGTTTTTTTTTATCCAGCTTATTCCAGCAAAACCATAACAGTTTAAAAGATTAATTTTTTTAATATTGCTGTTATTAATTCCACCAAGTGCAATTAAAGGCACTTTCTTACTGATAGATAATTTATTAAAGCGACAGATATTTAAATAGTTATTTTTTTTGTTAACCTTAAATACGGGTGCTAAAAAAATAAGTTTACACCCTTGTTCTTGCTTAATTTTGAGCTCAACTTCATTGTGTGCAGAACCAATAAATTTGAATCCAGAAGGGATATTATGATTTTTTGTGTTTAGTTTGTTATTAAAGGATGGAATGTATAGTCCGTCTAATTTAAGTTTGATTGCAAATCTTAAGTTATTAGCTAGATAAAATTTTTGGTTATTCTTTTTACAATATTCTTTTAACAAAATTAAAGTCTTTTCATCTACTCTTTTTTTGTAATTTCTGTATATAATACCGATACTTCTATTTATTGTTTGTAATTCTTCAATATCAAAATTTTCTACAAAACAATAAATTTTAGGTAAGTATTTATGCATAAAAGTATTATTAATTTAAACACAATAGAGAATATTTTAAAGACAAAAGTTGATAAAATGCCATCAATAATTGCTGTCAGTAAAACTTTTCCGATGAGTGAGATTTTGCCATTAATTAATCATGGACATATTAATTTTGGTGAGAATAAAGTCCAAGAGTCTCTAGAAAAGTGGACCTCTATCAAGAATGATTTTAATCAAATTAAACTTCACATGATTGGAAAATTACAAACTAATAAAGTTAAGTATGTAATTCCTCTTTTTGATTATATTCATTCATTAGACAGCCTTAGATTGGCTGAAAAAATTTCTAGTGAACAAATAAAGCAAAGTAAAAAACTTAAAATTTTTATACAAATTAACATAGGAGAAGAACCACAAAAGAGTGGAATCTCAATTGATCGTGTTGGAGATTTTTATACAAAATGTACAAAAGAACTTGGTCTTGATATAATAGGCTTGATGTGTTTGCCACCCATAAATGACAACGCAATAAATTATTTTTCTATTATGAGATCATTATCAAAAAAAATAAATGTTACAGATTTAAGCATGGGTATGTCTAACGACTTTTTAGAAGCAGGAATTAGCGGATCCACCTACCTTAGAATTGGATCTAAAATATTTGGTAATAGAAGTTAAGAAATTTTAATCATACTTTTTTTATCTATGAGTTTTGTTAAAATTATAAAATCTTTTTCCTTTAAGGAAATACATCCATCTGTAGGTTTATAATTCTTTGTTAAATGAATAAAAATAGCACTACCCTTATAGGGTTCTATTTTTTTTGTGTTGTAATTGATAACGATGAGATAATCATATGAACTATCTTTTCTAAATAATTTTTCATGCTTAACCCCATTTTTAATTAAAATTTCTTTATTATAATATTTGCTGCCTGGTTCGTCACACCAACCCATATTTTTTGTTATAATCCTAGTAGCAATTTTTGTTATAGGTTTTTTTACTCTGTCTGCCCTATAATATAGTTTTCCAATAGAAAATTTACCAGAGGGTGTTGTTTTGTCTCCCTCTCTTTTCCTTAATTTAATTCCATTTTTACCTATCGCACATTGAAATTTAAAATCATCTAAAATTAAGAAACCTTTATTTTTTTTTGATATTAGCATAAGTTGTGTTTTAATGTTCAATCAATCTGTATGTATAGTCGAGTTTCCCCAACTATATAATATTTTAAATGAAATTGAGAATTTATTTAAATTTAATATTATAAATTATAAAAAAGTAAATGATCTTATAAAAGAAGTAAAAACCAATAATTTAATTCATCAAAATTCTTTAATTGTTGTTGCTAAAAAGTATAACGAATTATTTTCATATGACAAGATTGACAAAAATGCCATACTCGTATTTGATGAACTTCCTCTAAAGTTAGAAAAAATTATAGATATAATTAATACTCAATTAATAAAAAAAAAATATAATTTCCAATCCAGATTAAATATTAAAAATTATGTTTTAAATTTTAACTCACGAATAATATCTAATCTAAATTATGAATTAAAACTGACCGAAAGAGAAATTGATATTATTTTATTTCTTAATGAAAATAATAAACCTCAATCTATAGACATCCTTCAAAATAAGGTTTGGGGTTACACATTTGATCTCGAAACACATACTGTTGAAACACATATATATAGACTCAGAAAAAAAATTAAGGATAAATTTAATGATGAAAAATTTATAATTAGTCATGTAGAAGGCTACACAATTTAAAATATTAACAAAACTTGTATAATATTTTTAGAAAGAGAAAGTCGACCAACACATATACGGTCAATAACATAGTGGAGCAGTTTTGAAAAAAAAACTCAATCTAATCGAGCACCAATTTTTTGAATAATTTTTGATGACATCTCTGTGCCCTTTCTAAGACTTTCAAGAATTGTTAAATTATTAATGTAACCATGAAGATAACCTGCAGCAAACAAATCTCCAGCACCAGTTAAATCAATGATTTTGAGATCTTTTTTGCTTTCACACTCAATTATTTCTTTTTTATTTATAGCAATGCTTCCTTTTTCTCCACGCGTAATGACGATAAGTTTTCCAAGTTGCTGGCAAAAAGTGATAACTTCTTCAAAATTTTTTGCATCTATCAAAGATTTAATCTCTTGTTCATTCGCAAAAGTAACATCTAATTTATTTTTAACTAAATTTAAAAATTGTGGTTTATGTCTGTCTACACAAAATGAATCTGATAATGACATTGCCACTTTATTAGAAATCTTAATTGCTTTATCAAAAGCTGATTTAGGTCCACCTTCATCCCACAAGTAACCTTCAAGGAAAACTATCTCGCTATTTTTAACGGAATTTTCATCTATATCATGTTCATTAATTTTTCCAGCAGTCCCCAAAAAAGCACACATAGTTCGTTCAGAGTCTGGTGTAATTAATATTAAACAAGTACCCGTTGGTAAAGATTCTTTTTTTTTAGAATAAAAATATTTAACATTTTCTTTTTTTAGCCCATCTTCATATTGTTTACCGAAGTTATCAGCGCTAATTTTTCCTATGAATCCAACATCATTTCCTAACTGAGATAACCCAACAATAGAATTTGCAACAGATCCACCAGAGATGGTTTCTTCAATTTTTAAAGTTGATAATAGTTTTTTAAACTCAGTCTCATCAACAAGCTTCATTGTACCTTTTGTTAACCCATTATCTATTAAGTACTGATCAGCTACTTTGCAAATAACATCAACAATTGCATTTCCGATTCCTAGTATTTTCATATTAAGCTTTTTTTGTTATAATTGGATTTCTTCTTTGAGGATAACAAGTCGTACAAATTTTACAAGTCAAACCATAACACTCTCTTGCTTTACAAAATTCTCTTCCATAATAAATTATTTGTAAATGTAATTTACTCCATGTTTTTTCTGGAAATAATTTTTTTAGATCCTTTTCTGTCTGAACAACATTTTTCC
>MDTF01001540.1_pt1 | contig 10465 bp, 3 predicted proteins | sample 811191 | NCBI WGS metagenome assembly MDTF01 (sample SAMN05326649, study PRJNA326480) | marine metagenome | isolation source: seawater | place: Southern Ocean | collected 2011
CTGTATTAAAAAAGAGACACGAATCTGCCGGGCTCACCCTAACCACAGAGCGATTAAATACGTTTAATGAATACTACAAGGAGCAACTTAAAGTTGACATATCTGACCTGACAAATGAATCTGGTGAACCACAAGGAACTTCAGTGGTTTTAATGATTCCTATTATTAACCTATTTAAACTCAATTAGCCATGGACAAAAAAGCCATAATTGTTGACGATGAGGTTAAAGCTCAGAAAAACTTATCTAGTTTAATTGAAGAGTTTGCTCCTGAAATTAAAATTTTAGGTACTGCCTCAACAGTAAAAGAAGCTATTCAGCTAATCGATGAAATTCAGCCTGATGTTGTTTTTCTAGATGTTGAAATGGATGGAGAGTCTGGTTTCGACTTGCTTGAGAGTATTGATCATCCTGAATTTGACGTTGTTTTTGTTACAGCACATGATGAATATGCAATCAAAGCATTTAAATATGCAGCAACAGATTACCTTTTGAAACCGATAGATATTGAAGAGCTTGAAAACTGCGCTTCTAACCTATCACTCAAAAGATCAAATAATGATCGTGAAGCTCAACAAAGGTTATTGTTAGATAACATCAAGAAACAGCAAGACTCTTTTTCTAAGATAGTACTTCCAACCCTCGAGAATCTTCTTTTTGTTGAATCCAAGGAGATAATAAGATGTGAGTCAACTGATAACTATACTCATGTATACCTAAACACAGGAAAGAAAATCTTAGTGAGTAAGAACATTAAACATTTTGAGGAGGTTTTAGAGCCACTCGGCTTTTATAGAATTCACCGTTCTCACTTGGTAAACCTAAATTACATAGTTGAATACTACCGTGGTGAAGGTGGATATGTCATCATGAAAGATGAATCAAGTATCCCTGTTTCGAGAAGAAAAAAAGTTCCTTTCTTGGATAGGATTCAAACATTGTAGCCAAAATCATTTGTCACATTTTATTATGTTCGCAACCGTTTTGCAATAAAAACATACCACTTGCTCATCAAGCGTTGTTAAATCATGTTAATATTAAGACCTTCGATTTCATGTTTGAGAGCAACTTTCAACCATTACCAAACCATTAGCTAATCATTAACGTGAAGCTAAGCGCATACTATAAAAGTTGGTTAAAAATAGACAAGTATTCCAGTGTTTATAAGACTTTCAGTAATTCACTGAAATTTGGAGCTGGTTTCAATATTTGTATATCTTTACCCGCCTTTTAAAAAGGAAACAGGACATTTTTTCATTGAAAAGCAATTCTTAAAATATGTTAAGACGTTTACTCTCAACTCTTTTGCTCATTTCAATCACTGGATTTGCAGCAATAGCACAATCTGGTCAAGGGCAACTTAAAGGTAAGGTCATAGATGAATCTACTGGTGACCCAATACCATTTGCCAACGTAGTTGTAAAATTAAATGGTGTATTTCAAGTTGGTGGTACAACCGATATGGATGGGGTTTTCTTAATTAAACCTATCTCTCCAGGTACATACTCCGTTGAAGCATCTACAATTGGTATGCAAACTGCCATTATTAATGGTGTAGGTATTCGTTCCGATAAAACTGCATTCTTAGACATTAAACTAAAAACTAAGTCTGAGATGCTTGAAGAGTTTGTTGTAACTGAATACAAAGTACCTCTTTTTGAAAAAGATCAGACTGTAATATCACAGACTGTTACTAAAGAAGACTTAGTAAACATGGCAGCCAGATCTCCATCAGATATCGCTGCTACTGTAGGTGGTGTATATTCTGCTGATGATGGTTCTGGCGGTTTAAATATCCGTGGTGCTCGTAGTGATGCAAACTACTACTTCATTGATGGTATTAAAGTACGTGGATCAAGCAACCTACCACAAAGTGGTATTGAAGAAATCTCTGTAATTACGGGTGGTGTTCCTGCACAATACGGTGATATTACTGGTGGTGTAATTGCAATTACAACTAAAGGCCCGTCAGCTAACTATTTTGGTAGTGTTGAATACGTGACTTCTGGTTATAAGATAGGCGATGATGTTTATGGTTTAGATAAATATGGATATAACCTATTAGAGGCTTCAGTTTCTGGTCCATTATTGATGAAGAAAGATACCAATGGTGAAAAAACAAATCCATTAGTTGGATTCTTTTTATCAGGTAACTTCCAATCTTACATTGATCCAAGACCAACAGCTACAGGTATGTGGCAAATCAAAGACGAAGCTCTTGATCAAATCTCAGCTAACCCACTTATCAGAGCTAGTGATGGCGAATCAGGTACTTTCCAAAGTGCTGACTTCTTAAGATTAAATTCATTTGAAAAAGTTAACACTAGATCAAATGTTGCTGAGAATGGATTTGTTGTTAATGGTAAGTTGGATTTCGCAACTGGAAAAAACACAAACCTTACGTTCGGTGGTATGTATGATTGGAAAAGATATAACGAGTTCCAATACACTTCTTCATTATTAAACTACAATAACTACCCTCAGGTTACTGAAAATACCTGGAGAGTTTTTGGACGCTTCACACAGCGCTTTAGTAATGAATCAACTGAAGATGATAAATCATCATCAGTGATAAAAAATGCTTACTATTCAGTTCAAGTTGATTATAACCAAGATAACTATGTCAGACAAGATGAGAATCATGGAGATGACTTATTTGCATACGGTTATTATGGTCAATTTAAAAGATATCAAGCAAGAGATTATGAAGTAGAAGTTGATACAGTATACGGTTCAGAAGGCCAACCGATTTATTATGGTGAAATCAATAATCAAATTACTTTCCAAGACACTTTGATTGGATTTACTCCTTCAAGCTTAAATCCAGAGGCTGCTGCATACACCAACTCATATTTTGAATTATTCGGTTGGGAAGGATACGATGAAAACGGTAATCCGATATACGACACCGAAATTGCAAGTGAAGATTTAAACGGTGATGGTCAAATTACAGATCAAGAAAGAAATTACTACTTAAGATCTTTTACTAATATCCAAAGTAGTGGTGGTCTATTAAATGGTGATTTGGCTTACACACCAAATTACATTTATTCAATTTGGAATAACCAAGCAATGGTTTTTAATAACTATCGTACATACTCTAGATCTCAGTTCCGTGTATCTGCTACTGGTTCAGCTGATATTTATGATCACGCTATCTCATTAGGATTTGAATATGAGCAACGTGTAGATAGAGGTTATGCTGCAAATCCAGTTGGATTATGGAGAATTGGTGATCTATTAACTAATAATCATATCAATAACTTAGATCCGTACAGTAGTACTATTGATTTTAGCCAGACAATTCCAACTGTAAATTATGAGCGTCTTAACTCATCTCCAGATCCATACTCAGGAGATGCTAATCCAGATGAAACTCAAGCTTTTGTTGATTACAACATTAGAAATTCACTTGGTTTAGATCCTAACGGTACTGACTTTATTGATTTCCAAAATTTAACTCCTGAACAGTTAAAAATCGATTATTTCAGTGCTAATGAGTTATTGAATAGTGGTAACGAATTGGTTTATTACTATGGTTATGATCCTTATGGAAATAGAGTGAATGATAACCCTAGTATTGATGACTTCTTCACTGCTACTGATGAATATGGTAATTATACTAGACCAATTGGAGCATTTAGACCAACTTACGTTGCTGGTTACATTCAAGATAAATTCACATTTGAAGATTTAATCTTTAATGTGGGTGTACGTGTAGACCGTTATGATGCGAACCAATCAGTACTTATTGATCCTTATGTAATGTTCCCAACTGTTAGAGCAGGAGAAGCTGGAGCACAAAGTATCATAAGTGAAATGGAAGGTTATTCAATGCCTGGTAATATTGGAGATGACTATGTTGTTTATGTAGATAACATCGAAAATCCTACTTCAGTAGTTGGTTATCGTGATGGTAAAACTTGGTATAACGCAAGTGGTGATGAAATCGCAAACGGATCATCATTAGAAGGTGCTAATGGTATTGCTCCTTTACTTGTAGATAATACAGATAGAGATCCTTCAACTGATTTAACATCTGCGTCTTTTGAGGACTACGCACCTCAAATTAACTTTATGCCTCGTATTGCTTTCTCGTTCCCAATATCTGAGGATGCAACGTTCTTTGCTCACTATGATGTTTTAACTAAGAGACCAACAGTTGGTTCAAGTTTATACAACTACTCTAGATTAAACATCTTAGACTACTATTTCATTAACCAGAGAAGTGCGACTGATATCATAGCAAATCCAAACTTGAAACCTGAAAGAACAATTGATTATTCATTAGGCTTTAAGCAAAAAATATCTAATCAATCTTCAATTTCAATTGAAGCGTTCTACAGAGAAATGCGAGATCAGATCCAAATTGTTGGTGTAACACAAGCTTATCCTCAAGCTTATACATCTTATGACAATGTTGATTTTGGTACAGTTAAAGGGTTAACATTCTCATATGATTTAAGAAGAGGTACTAGTCCTTTCAGTCTAAGAGCTTCTTACACATTGCAGTTTGCTGAAGGTACTGGTTCAAGCACATCAAGTGCATTAAACTTAATTAGAGCAGGTTTACAGAACCTTAGAAATACAACTGCATTAACTTATGATCAAAGACACACATTTGTTGCAACCCTTGATTATCGATATGGTGAAAAGCAAGGTCCTAAGATCAACGACAAACCTATTCTAGAAAATGCAGGTGTTAACTTCCAATTCAACTTGGGTTCTGGAACACCATACTCTAGACAGTTGTCTCCAACAGGTACACGTCTAATTAGTGGTGGTAACTCACCTCTATTGGATGGTAGTATTAATGGTTCTAGATTACCATGGCAATACAGAATTGACATGCGTTTAGACAAAAACTTTGCTTTAAATGTTGGTAAAAAGGATAAGGCTATGGATTTGAACATTTACCTACAGGTACTTAATGTTCTCAATTCATTGAACACTATCAATGTGTACAGAGCTACTGGAGAAGCGAATGATGATGGGTATTTAGGCGAACCAACTTACCAAAATACTATCAACTCATCAACTGATCCACAGACATACACTGAAATGTATACTATGAGTATGCAAGATTACCGCTACTATACTTTGCCAAGAAGAACTAGAATTGGTTTTATCTTGAGTTTCTAATTATTGAAGAGGAAAAAAGGAAATTATACCATGATGAAATATAAAGTTTTATCAATTCTTTTAGCATCATCACTACTTGTCTCAAATAGTGTATTTGCTAAGAAATACGAAGGGAAGATAAGCGAATCTTCTGGTAAAAGAGCATCAGGTGCAGATGCCCCTGCTGCTAACTGTGCTCCACCAAGTACTGCATCAACTATTGAATTAAACAACGTTCGAATGTTGATTCAAACAGGTGGTGACATGTGGTGGGATTTGGTGAGTACACCTCAATATGAGATTCCTAAAGGGTCTGGACGTACAGCACTATTTGCTGGTTCATTATGGCTAGGTGGAGAGGATCAATCTGGTCAGCTTAAATTAGCAGCATTAAAATTCCGTTCAGAAGGTTACGATTTCTGGACTGGACCATTAAATACTGTAACTTCTGAGATTACACCTGAAAGATGTGCTGAGTTTGATCAACACTTCAGAACTACACGTGATGAAGTAGCACTATTTAGATCATGGTTTAATTGTAACTCAGACCCAGATTGTGATGTTAGCGAATTTGAAGAATTTGAAGGCTACCAAGTTCCTTCTTCAATTCTTGACTGGCCAGCTCATGGTTTAGATTATGGTAGCTTCATGGAAGATACCTACTTAGCTCCATTCGAAGATATTGATGGTGATGGTTCATATAATCCACTTGAAGGTGGTGATTACCCTCGATATGATTTAGATGGTACTCATGATTGTGCTCAAAGACAAGTAGACATCTATGGTGATGAGAACTTGTGGTGGGTGTTTAATGACATGGGAAATATCCACACTGAAACTGGTGGTGAAGCCATTGGTATGGAAATTCGTGCTCAAGCATTCCAATTTGCTACGAATGATGAAGTTAATAACATGTCATTCTACAACTACGAATTGGTTAATAGATCTACCTATCAATTGACAAATACATATTTTGGATTTTGGGTTGATCCTGATTTAGGATTTGCACAAGATGATTTCGTTGGTTGTGATGTTGAACGCGGTTTAGGTTACTGTTACAATGGTGATGAGTTTGATGAAGATGGACAAGGTGCGATAGGCTACGGTTCTACACCACCAGCAATTGGCGCTGACTTCTTCCAAGGACCTTACCAAGATAGTGATGATAAAGATAACTGTCTATGCTTGGATGACTATAACGGTGCCATTGCAGATGATGGTATCCCTTATGATGGTTTAGGTGTTGGTTATGGTGATAGTATCATCGATAATGAGCGTTTAGGTATGCGTGCATTCTTATACTATAACAATGACTTATCTATTACTGGTGAACCAGTGAGTGCTACACAATACTACGGCTATTTAAGATCATACTGGAAAGATAACTCACACATGGTTTATGGCGGGACTGGTCACCAAAACAGTGCCACTCCTCCTTACTTTAATGCTGATTACATGTTCCCTGGTGATTCTGACCCTATTGGTTGGGGTACAGCTGGTAGTGTTCAGCAACCATGGACAGAAGTTACAGCTGGTAACACACCAGCAGATAGACGTTTTATCCAATCATCAGGTCCTTTCGTGTTAGCACCAGGTGCTGTTAATAATATTACTGTTGGAGTGGTATGGTCAAGAGCTAGTGCTGGTTCAGCTCAAGCTTCAGTGGATAAATTATTAGTAGATGATCAAAAAACACAGGCATTGTTTGATGCATGTTTCCAAATATTAGATGGTCCTGATGCGCCAACTGTATCTGTAGTTGAGATGGATCAAAAAATCGTTCTTCACTTAGAGAACCCAGGTACTTCAAACAACTATAGAGAGCAGTACGAGGAAGTAGATCCATTTATCGTTGCACCTGATAGTTTAACTCCTGAGGAGCAAGCAGAATATCAAACTTATAAGTTCCAAGGATATCAAGTATACCAATTAAGAGATGCAGCTGTTTCAGCATCTGATATCTACGACCAAACACAAGCTCGTTTGATCTACCAATGTGATATCAAGGATGATGTTACAGATTTAACAAACTTCGTATTCAGTGATTTAGTTAATGCTGAAGTTGCTAACCCACGTGTTGAAAATGCTGCTAACGATGGAATTGTTAAATCATTTGAAATTACTCAAGATGCATTTGCTGAAGGTGATAGAACTTTGATTAATCACAAGACATACTATTTTATGGTTATTGCTTATGCACATAACAACTTCAAAACGTATATCCAAAGTGATCCTCAGAGTTTAGATGGACAAAAAGAACCATATTTACCATCAAGAAAATCACCAACTGGATCTATTCCAGTTACTACAGGTATTCCTCATAAAAACGAACCAGAACAAGGTGGTTTAAGATTAAACGCTGGTTACGGTGATGGTATTCCTTTAACTCGAATAGAAGGGGTTGGTAATAGTGGACTTGATTTGAGAATTTCACAAGAATCAGTAGACGCTATTATGGGCGGTGAGCCATGGTTCACAGAAAGAGTTAAATATGAAGCTAATGGAACTCCTTTAACTGTTAAAGTAATTGATCCATTAAATGTTGTAGGTGGTGATTACACAATCTACTTCAACGACACAACAGATTTAGAAGACATGTCAGATGCTACTTGGTACGTAGTTAATGAAGATGATGAAATCGTTGGCGAATCAAGTACGACAATTCGATTAAAAACTGAAGAGCTTTTAACAGATATCGGTATATCAATTAGTGCTGTAGATGTAGAAGAAGCTGGACGTGAAGAAGCCAATCAAAATGGATTGATTAGTTCTTCAATTATATTCGATGACTACAGTAACGAATGGCTAAGTGGATTTAATGATGTTGATGGTAATCAATACCGTAACTGGATTAGATCAGGTATATTATATGAGGATGGAGATCAAGATCTAAAAGATTATGACATCAATGAATCGGGTGAACTAGCTATTGACCCTGATGAATATTATGAAGGTGTAGTTAGTGGAACATGGGCACCTTATAGAATGGTAGGTGCTTCATTACATCAACCTGGTGCTGCAGCTACTGGAAACTTTGCTTCAATATTCCAAGGTATTCCTATTGAATCTAATTTCCGCGGATATCAACTTGCGTTGTTAAATAATGTTGACATCAGAATTACAAGTGATAAATCATTATGGACACGTGTACCAGTTGTAGAAGCTCAAGATGATTCTTCATTAGCATACAATGGAGCTAGGAAATTATTCCTTAGAAACTCACCATCTGTAGATAAAGATGGTAACCCAGCAGCTCAGGGTGCAAGTGGAAATAATGACGAAAATTCACCAGCATTTATTTCAGCTACTGGAATGGGTTGGTTCCCTGGTTATGCAATTGATATTAACACAGGTGAAAGATTAAACATGGCTTTTGCTGAAGATTCTTATCTAATCTCTGAAAATGGTAGAGATATGATTTGGAATCCTACATCAACTCTATATGCAAATCCAGCTAACACAGATGTTAGATTTGGTGGTAAACATTGGATTTATGTTTTCAGAAACAACGATATTGAAGAAAACATGCATCAATTACCTGCACGCATAAATGAGAACACAAGTCGTGTACCTGCTTATGATTATGGAGAGTTCATAGTTAATAAATTGAACACTGATGGTAAAAATATCGGTCAGATCACAAGTGACTTTAATGATGTTTGGAGAGCATGTACATGGACTGGATTCCCACGCTTAAATCTTAATGCTGAATTGCTAAGCAGTGATGTTACTATTAACTTAAGAGTAAACAAAAAGTTTGGTCCATTTAAGAAAGTAAGAGATGAGGATAAGGTTTCTATTAATGAAACTTTAGAGTCTGATGTAGAATACTTAGTCCTAAGAGGACCAGTGCAATACAATGGACAGGTATACAACAGAAATGAAGTTATTAGAGGTGAAGGTGCTGGAATAAATTTATTGCCTACTTCTGAAACTGGTGTTGATAATAATTTGAATGCAGTAGCTACTATCAATGGTGGTAGACCAACTTACTCATTCTCACTTACAGATTACGCACCTGAATATAATGTTAAGACTGTAGCAGAAAATGCTTTGGATTTAATCAATGTGGTACCAAATCCATATTACGCATATTCAAACTACGAGACTAGCAAAACAGACTTCCGAGTTAAGTTTGTTAACCTTCCAGAACGTTGTAATATTAAAATCTATACGCTTAATGGAATCTTGGTTAGAGAATTCAGAAAAGATGATCCTTCTAGCACAAACTTAGATTGGGACTTAAATAACTTTACGCGTATTCCAATTGCAAGTGGTGTATATTTAATTCATGTGGACGTACCTGGTGTAGGCGAACGTGTTATTAAATGGTTCGCAGTTATGAGACCAGTTGACTTAGATTCATTCTAAGAAGTGTAATTATCTAACCTGATTTTAGAAGATTTAATTATGAAGCATCTTTATAAAAATTTGATATTAAGCACTCTAGGCATGCTATTTTTAAGTCCGGTTGCAATGGCTGGAAATGAAGATCGTATTGGTGCCAACGGTGCAGGCCAATTGTTAATTAATCCGTGGGCTAAGAGTTCTGCTCTTGCCTCTTCAAATACCGCAAACACAATTGGTATTGAATCTGTATTCGGTAATGTTGCAGGTTTGGCTTTTACCAAAAAAACAGAAGCTGTTTTTACTCATACTAGATACCTATCAACATCTGGTGTAGGAATTAATAACCTAGGTCTTTCACAAAAGCTAGGTGAAAATGGTGTTCTTGGCTTAACTGCTAAAATGTTTGACTTTGGCGAAATAGATCAAACAACATATGAAAACCCAGACGGTGGCGCAGGAACATACAGAGCTCAATATGCTGTTGTAGGAGTGTCTTACGCTAGAGCCTTTTCAGATAGAATTTATGCTGGTTTAACAGCAAAGGTTGTTACTGAAGGTATGTCAAATGCTAATGCAACAGGTATCGCATTTGATGGTGGTGTTAGATATGTAGCAGGTAAAAAAGAAAATATCAAATTTGGAATTGCACTTAAAAATGTTGGTCCAAAAATGTCATATGGCGGTGACGGAATGTCTGTTAAAGAAACACTAGATGGTAAAGAATTTACTCTTGAAGTAAGGTCTGAAGGCTTCGAAATGCCTTCTACATTATCCATTGGTGTATCATATGATTACTACATTGATGAGCAAGCAGATTCAACTGGTAAGGAAATTAAATCTATGCACCGTTTAACAGGTTCAGGTAGCTTCCTTTCAAATTCATTTGGTAGAGATCAAGTAAGCGTGGGTGCTGAATATGCATTCAAAGAAATGTTTATGCTTCGTGCTGGTTTAATGTATGAAAACGGTCTTTGGGATGATGCTGACAACAAAAA
>MDTF01015886.1_pt1 | contig 10465 bp, 11 predicted proteins | sample 811191 | NCBI WGS metagenome assembly MDTF01 (sample SAMN05326649, study PRJNA326480) | marine metagenome | isolation source: seawater | place: Southern Ocean | collected 2011
AAATTCAATTATCGCATCTTTTGAATAAAAACCAGAAAGAAAAGGGAAACCAGTGAGAGCAAGAGTTCCTATGATCATAAAAATCCAAGTATAGGGTAACTTTTTATACACAGCACCCATCTGGTTAATATCTTGCTCATTTTTAAATGAATGAATTATTGATCCAGAGCCCAAGAAAAGCAATGCCTTAAAAAATGCGTGAGTGAATAAATGAAACATAGCTACATTATACGCACCAACACCAGCTGCAAAGAACATGTAACCTAATTGGCTGCATGTGGAGTATGCAATAATTTTTTTTATATCAGTTTGAACTAAAGCAATAGTAGCAGCAAAGAAAGCTGTTGTCATACCAACCACGGTAATAATGTTTAAAGTTAATGGAGAGTATTCAAAAATTGGCGAACATCTAACAACAAGAAAAACTCCCGCTGTGACCATAGTGGCAGCATGAATTAATGCAGATACTGGTGTTGGACCTTCCATGGCATCTGGAAGCCAAGTGTGTAAAAAAATTTGTGCAGATTTACCCATAGCACCAATAAATAAAAGAATACAGATTAGATCTATTGCCATGACACGCATTCCAAGAAATAATAATTCTTTTTCAATAATTTGTGGGATTTGTTGAAATACCTCAGAATAGTTTACTGTTCCAAATAAATAAAAAATTAAAAAAATACCCAGAGCAAATCCAAAATCACCTATTCTATTAACTACAAAAGCTTTTATTGCTGCGGCATTAGCTGACTCTTTTTTGAACCAAAAACCAATTAAAAAATACGAACAAAGGCCAACGCCTTCCCAACCAAAAAATAATTGAAGAAAATTATCTGAAGTAACTAAAGTTAACATTGCAAATGTAAAAAGAGATAAATAAGCCATAAATCTAGGTTTGTGAGGGTCCTGAGACATATAGCCAATAGAATAAATATGAACTAACGAAGAAACTAAAGTAACAACAACCAACATCACAGACGATAAAGCATCAATCTTAATAGACCAATTTACATTTAGTGTGCCTGAATTAATCCATGTTGCAATAACAACATTGTTTTCATATTGATTAACAATAACATTGTAAAATAAAAATAATGATATAATTGCAGAGATCGAAATAAATAGAGATGTAATTATTTCTGAAGTTCTATCACCAATGTACTTTCCAAAAAAACCAGAGATAATAGAAGCTAATAACGGAAGAGATATTAATGCAATTTCCATATTATCCCTTCAAACTATTTATCTCTTCAACATTAATTGTTGATGAATTACGGTAATAAACAACTATTATTGCCAAACCTATTGCTGCTTCAGCCGCCGCAACTGTTAATATAAAGAGTGTAAAAATTTGGCCAGATAGATCGTTTAAAAAAATTGAAAAAGCTACTAGATTAATATTCACAGCTAACAAAATAAGCTCGATACTCATCAATATCACAATGATATTTTTTCTATTTAAAAATATACCAACTATCCCAATAGTGAATATTATTGCACCTAATGTAAGATAGTGTCCTAAACTTATATCAATCATCAACTTTAATCCCTTTGTTGCTTTCTACATCTATCAATTTTACACTTTCAGATCTTTCTCTTGATATTTGACTTATATAACTTTGTCTTTTAACTCCAGATCTTTGTCGAAAAGTAAGTACGATGGCACCGATCATTGCAACTAATAAAATCATTCCACTTAACTGAAAAATGTGAATGTAATCAGTATACAAAACATAACCAATTGAATGTGTATTGCTTATCTCTGTATTTATATTTAAAGACATGGCAGTAACAAGATCTGGCTTATATTTCCACCCACTAATTACAATTAATAATTCAAAAAATATAATCACACTAATAATTACACCAACAGGGATATGTTTTGAGTTTTCTCTAGCACTAAACCATTGATTTTTTTGTTGAGCCACATTTAACATCATCACTACAAATAAAAATAAAACAGCTACAGCACCAACATAAACAATCAACATAATCATTCCTAAAAACTCAGCTCCGATCATTATAAATAAACAAGAAATACTTATGAAGTCTAATATTAAAAAAAAAACAGAATGAACTGTATTTTTTGACACAGTAACCATGATCGCAGAAATTATTGCAATGAACGAAAAGATATAAAAAAAAATTGAATGAGCCAACATTATAATTATCTATAAGGATTATCAGCCTTGATATTGGCAGCTAAAATATTTTCCCATCTGTCTCCGTTGCTTAATAATTTTTCTTTATTATAATAAAGCTCTTCTCTAGTTTCTGTTGAAAATTCAAAATTAGGACCTTGCACAATAGCATCGACTGGACAGGATTCTTCACAAAGACCACAATAAATACATTTCATCATGTCAATATCGTATCTAGTAGTTTTTCTGCTACCATCTTCTCTTTGAGACGATTCAATTGTTATCGCTTGAGCTGGACAAACGGCTTCACATAATTTACAGGCTATACATCTCTCTTCACCGCTTGGGTATCTTCTTAACGCATGCTCTCCTCTAAATCTTGGACTAATTTTTCCTTTTTCAAAAGGATAATTAATTGTTTTTTTTTTCTTAAAAATTTCTTTAACAGCAATTAATAAACCAGCCGCAAAATCTAATAAAAATATAGTTTTAAATATTCTAGAAATTTTCATAATTAATTAATTGGTAACAATTCAAAATAAAATAAATAACTTGCTGTAAGAACAACCCAGGTTAATGACAAAGGTAAGAAAATTTTCCAACCTAATCTCATTAATTGATCATATCTATATCTTGGTACAATGGTTTTTACCAATGAAAATAGAATAAATAAAAATAAAATCTTAAAAATCATCCAAAAAACCGAAGGAATTAAATCAAAAGGGTAAATATTAATTGGTGATAGCCATCCTCCTAAAAATAAAACCGAACCCATCGCACACATTAGTAAAATATTTGCATATTCTCCCAACCAAAACATTGCATACATCATACCAGAATATTCTGTTTGATAACCAGCAACTAGCTCAGCTTCTGCTTCTGGTAAATCAAAGGGCGGTCTATTTGTTTCTGCTAACGCAGAAATAAAAAAAATAACAAACATTGGAAATAAAGGTATAACAAACCAAGTATTTTTTTGTGCCATTACAATGTCGTTGAGGTTTAATGATCCCACACATAATAAAACATTTATAATAATCACACCTATAGAAACTTCATATGAAATCATTTGTGCAGCAGATCTTATTGCCCCAAGAAATGGGTATTTAGAGTTAGAAGCCCAACCACCCATAATAATTCCATAAACACCCAATGAAGAAACTGCAAATAAATAAAGAATACCAACATTAATATTAGAAAGGACGTGATATTCTCCAAATGGAATGACTGCCCAGGAAATCAAGGCCAAAGTCATAGTTACTATAGGCGCCAATATAAAAATCACTTTATTGGAGCTTGATGGAACAATAACTTCTTTTAGAATATATTTTAAAGCATCAGCAAATGATTGCAGTAAACCAAAAGGACCAACCACATTAGGACCACGTCTTTTTTGAACAAAAGCCCAAATACGTCTATCCAGCCAAACTATCATTGCCACAGATACTAAGACAGGGACTAATAAGAATAAGATTTTATAAACTTCAGAAAATATTATCAAAAGATATTCTGGCATATCAACCATTAGTTCCTGTTAATTCATTTTTAATTTTTTCTTTTTTACACTCAAGCATTGTTTTAGAAGCTCTAGCTATAGCATTTGAATAAAAATAATCATTATTGATTATTTTAATATGTTCATCTAAAAAATTTAAGTTTGTAACTTCAGAATTTTTCTTTATATGATTTTGATCTTTAAATAGTTTAATATAGTTCAACAGGCTACTCTCTAATTCATCTCTATCATTAAATAATTTTTTTCCAGTAATAACTTCTGCTAATTCATTAATTATTTTCCAATCTTCTTTTGCATTGCCTGGAGGATATGATGCCTTAAGTGCTTTTTGTAATTTTCCTTCTAAGTTTGTGAAATAACCATTCTGTTCAGTATAAGCAGCACCTGGTAAAATTATGTCAGCCATTTCAGCACCTTTATCACCGTGACTACCAAGATATATTATAAATTCATTTGTTTTTTTAAAATCTAAATTGTCTTGACCCATTAAAAATATAACTTCAAATTTATTATTTTTCATGTTTTCAAGAATTTCATTTGAACCGTCTTTTGTTTTATAAATACCTAAGTCAAAACTTCCAACTGTCGCAGCATCTTCTGATATAATATTTAAAGAATTCCATTCAGCATTAATTTTATTATTTTTAATTAAAAATGATTTAAATGATTCAAATATAAATTTACTAGATTTAGATTTTAAAATTGATTGTCCCATTATGATCATTGGTTTTTTTGATTCTTTAATTAAGTTTGAAATTTCACTTTTATTATCAGTTATTTCTTTGATTGTTTTTGAGTCTCCATTTAAGATTTCATAGGGATATGTTAGATCACCAACATCCGTTAATGATAAGATTTTCACTTTATTTTTCAAATATGCTTTTCTTATTCTTGCATTTAAAATAGTTGCTTCAAATCGTGGGTTTGTTCCAATTAAGAATATTAAATCACTTTCTTCAATTCCATTTAATGAAGAATTAAATAAATAGTTTTCTCTTTTTTCTGGGTTTAAATATATTTGATTTTTTCTAGATTCTATATTTGTTGAATTTAATGTTTTATTAAAAAACTCTTTAAAGATGTAAAGACTTTCCATATTATTTAAGTCTCCAGTAATTCCACACACTTTATCGTAATTAGTTTCTTTTAATTTTTTACCAATAATATTGTAAACTTCTTTCCAACTAGCCTTATCAAATTTTCCATTATATTTTATAAAAGGCGTATCTAGCCTTTGATTTAATAAACCATCACAAGCATATCTAGTTTTATCTGAAATCCACTCTTCGTTAATATCTTCGTTAATTCTTGGTAATACTCTTTTTATCTCCCAACCATAGCTATCTACTCTAATATTAGAGCCCAAGGCATCCATGACATCTATGGATTCTGTTTTTTTAAGCTCCCATGGTCTTGCTTCAAAAACATATGGTTTTGATGTTAAGGCACCTACTGGGCATAAATCCACAACATTTGCTGACAATTCAGACTCCATTGATTTTTCAAGGTATGTTGTTATTTGCATATCTTCTCCCCTTCCAATAGCACCTAATTCTGGAACACCCGCAATCTCTGTGGCAAACCTAATACATCTAGTACAATGAATGCATCTTGTCATTTGAGTCTTTATAAGTGGACCCATATTTTTTTCTGGAACAGATCTTTTATTTTCTTTAAACCTAGATTTGTCTACGCCATAAAACATTGATTGATCTTGTAAATCACATTCACCCCCCTGATCACATACTGGACAATCCAGTGGATGGTTTGCTAATAGAAATTCCATAACACCTTTTCTCGCTTTTTCAACAAAAGGAGTGTTGGTCTTTATATTCATACCTTCTGTTGCAGGCATGGCGCATGATGCTACAGGTTTAGGGGATTTTTCGATTTCTACTAAACACATACGACAATTTCCAGCAATTGATAGTTTTTCATGATAGCAAAAACGCGGTATTTCTACATTAGCTTTTTCACAAGCTTGAAGAACAGTAAGTCCTTCTTCCACTTCTATATCTTTATTATTTACTTTTAATTTAAGCATTTTCTTTATCTAATAAATGTTGATCAACAAGGTAGGGTATATTTTTATTTTGTTTAATTAATGGGCTAAAGTTATTTCTATTTTCAATTTCTTTTTTAAAATGTCTCAACAACCCTTGAACTGGCCAAGATGACCCTTCTCCAAAAGCACAGATAGTATGTCCCGCTATTTGCTTTGTAACATCTCCCAACATTTCTACCTCATCCTTTGAAGCTTCACCTATTGCCATTCTCTCAAGCATTCTCCACATCCATCCTGTGCCCTCTCTGCAAGGTGTGCATTGCCCACAACTTTCGTGTTTATAAAATCTAGCAATTCTTGCCATACATTTAATGATGTCTTGGTCTTTATTAATCACAACAATGCCTGCAGTTCCTAAGCCACTTTTTTCTGCCATTAATGAATCGAAGTCCATAGTAAGAGTTTCACAGGTTTTTTTGGGTATTAAAGGCATTGAAGAGCCTCCTGGTATTACAGCTTGTAAATTATCCCACCCTCCAATTACACCTCCCGCATGTATTTCTATTAAATCCTTTAATGGTATGCTCATTTCTTCTTCAACGTTACATGGATTGTTAACATTTCCAGATATACAAAAAATTTTAGTACCTGTATTTTTGTCTTTACCTAATGAAGCAAACCATTTTCCACCTCTTCTTAATATAGTTGGTACAACAGCTATAGTTTCAACATTATTAATTATTGTAGGACATCCATATAAACCAATTAAAGCTGGGAATGGTGGCTTTAATCTTGGTTGGCCCTTTTTACCTTCTATACTTTCTAATAATGCTGTTTCTTCTCCACAAATATATGCTCCAGCTCCGTAATGAATATGAATATCTAAATCCCAACCAGTGCCAGAAGCATTTTTCCCAATTAGGTTTTTTTTATAAGCTTCATCAATTGCTGCTTGAAGTTTTTGACCATCTATAAAATACTCTCCTCTTATATATATATAACAAACATGTGCTTGAACTGCATATGCCGCTATCAAACAGCCCTCTATTAATTTATGAGGTTCAAACCTAAGTATATCTCTATCTTTACAAGTGCCAGGTTCTGATTCGTCACCATTAATTACCAGGTAATGAGGTCTTGACCCAACTTCCTTCGGCGCAAAGGACCACTTTAAACCAGTAGGAAATCCAGCACCACCTCTCCCCCTAAGTTGTGATTCTTTCATTTCATTAATAATCCATTCTCTACCTTTTTCAATTAAGTCTTTAGTTTTAACCCAATCACCCCTTTTTTTTGAAGATTCAACGTCAGAACCATTGTCATTATATAAATTTAAAAATATTCTATCTTTGTCTTTAAGCATTTTTTATGTCCATAAGTGTTTTTCTATTATTTTCTGGCTCATTATTTACTCGACCTCTATATGATCCAGGTTTAGGTGTTTCACCACTTAAAATTTTATCTAAGATTTTTAAAGTTTTATCTTTATCTAAGTCCTCATAATAATCATCATTAATTTGCATCATTGGAGCATTGACACAAGCACCTAGACATTCTACTTCCATCCAAGAACAACTCTTATCGTCAGATAGTTCTTTTTCTTTTTTTGAAACTTTTTCCTTACAAGCTTCAACTATTTTATAAGCACCTCGGATCATGCACGGTGTTGTGGTGCAAACTTGTATAAAGTGTTTTCCCACAGGAGATAAATTGTACATAGAATAGAATGTGGCTACCTCATAAACTTTTATATAAGGCATTTCTAAATACTTAGCGATATACTTCATTGCGATTAATGGTATCCAATTGTCATTTTGCTTTTGTGCAATGTAAAGTAAAGCCATTACAGCACTTTGATGTTTACCTTCAGGGTATTTTGCAATAATTATTTTTGCTGCTTCTAGTGAATCGGAATTAAATTCAAAATTTTCAGGTTGCTCTTTTGCGGGTTTCTTCAGACTCATCTATCAACCTCACCAAAAACTATATCCATTGAACCTAATACCGCAGGAACATCTGCCAACATATGACCTTTTATTAAATAATCCATTGCCTGTAAGTGTGAAAATCCTGGTGCTCTAATTTTACATTTATATGGCTTGTTTGATCCATCTGATACCAAATAAATACCAAATTCTCCCTTAGGTGCTTCTACAGCTGTATAAATTTCATCTTTATCAACTCTATAACCTTCTGTAAAAAGTTTAAAATGGTGAATTAAAGCTTCCATAGATTGTTTTATTTCACTTTTAGGTGGAGGAGTAATTTTTCCATCAAAAGATTTTACAGGTCCTTTAGGCATTAAACCAAAACATTGTTTAATTATACTAACACTTTCTTTCATTTCTTCAATTCTGCATAAATATCTATCATAACAATCGCCATTAACACCAACTGGAATCTTGAATTTTAACTGCTCATAACATTCATAAGGTTGAGATTTTCTTAAATCCCAAGCAACACCTGAACCCCTTAACATTACACCTGAAAAAGAATAATCAAGAGCATCTTGTTTAGAAACTATTCCAATATCGACATTTCTTTGTTTGAAAATTCTATTGTCTGTAAGTAATGTTTCTAAATCATCAATAATCTTTGGAAAATGCTCACAGAATTTTAATATATCTTCATCAAGACCTCTGGGTAGATCTTTGTGAACACCACCAGCTCTAAAATAGTTTGCATGTAACCTTGATCCAGAAACTCTTTCATAAAAAGTCATTAATGTTTCTCTTTCCTCAAAACCCCAAACCGTTGGAGTTAAGGCCCCAACATCCATTGCTTGAGTTGTAACATTCAAAATATGACTTAAAATCCTCCCAATCTCACAAAATATAACTCTAATAAATTGAGCTCTAATCGGAACTTCAACTTTTAATATTTTTTCAATAGCTAAAGCAAAAGCATGCTCTTGATTCATTGGGGCCACATAGTCCAATCTATCAAAATAAGGAACTGCCTGCATATAAGTTTTATTTTCTATTAATTTTTCAGTTCCCCTGTGTAACAGTCCAATATGTGGATCAGCTTTTTCAACAACTTCGCCATCTAATTCCAAAATTAACCTCAATACACCATGTGCAGCTGGGTGTTGTGGTCCAAAATTAAGGCTGAGTGTTTTAGATTTTTTTGTCATGATTTTTTTTCTGTTTGTTCTTTAATATATTTTGTTCCTTCCCAAGGACTCTCATAATCAAAATTTCTGTAATTTTGCTCCAATTTAACTGGTTCATAAATTACTTTTTTTTTATCTTCACTGTATCTAACCTCGGTATGGCCAGTTAATGGAAAATCTTTTCTTAAAGGATGACCTTCAAAATTATAATCAGTTAGTATTCTTCTTAAGTCTGGATGATCATTAAAATTAACACCATACATATCAAAAACTTCTCTTTCCATCCAATTTGCTGCTGGAAATATTTTTGTTAAAGATTGAATAACTTCATTTTCGTTAATAAAATAAGTAATTATTATTCTCTTATTAAATTCATGACTTAAAAATAAATAGACAATTTTAAATCTTTTAGAGTTTTCTGGATAATCTACAGCTGTTATATCAATTAGCTGTTTAAATTTAGTTTCTGAGTCATTTTTGATAAATAAACAAACTTCAATCAAGTCCCCTTTGTCAATTTCTAAATAAATTTGATTATGTAAAATTTTAGAACTATTAATCTTAGTTGTGAGCTCTGAGTTAATTTTTTTTTCTAAATCTTCTAAATTTTTCATTAATTATTATCTTTCTATCGATCCGTGATTTCTTATTTTTTTTTGGAGTTGTAAAATACCATATAATAAAGCTTCAGCTGATGGGGGGCAACCAGGTACATACACATCAACAGGAACTATGCGATCACAACCTCTTACTACAGAGTAAGAATAATGATAATAACCTCCCCCGTTAGCACAGCTACCCATAGATATAACATACCTCGGTTCTGGCATTTGATCATAAACTTTTCTTAAAGCCGGAGCCATTTTGTTTGTTAATGTTCCAGCTACAATCATTACATCTGATTGCCTTGGTGAGGCTCTTGGAGCTGCTCCAAATCTTTCTAAATCATATCTTGGCATTGATGTTTGCATCATTTCTACAGCACAACAAGCAAGACCAAATGTCATCCAATGTAAAGATCCCGCTCTTGACCAATTTATTAAATTATTTAACGATGTAGTAATAAAACCATTTTTACTAAAATCTTCTGCTAATTTTTTAAACTCTTCAGGTATTTGTTTTTGTTTTTCTTCTAAATTCATAATTTACCCTTTTAAAATCTTATTCCCAATCTAAAGCACCCTTTTTCCATTCATAAATAAAACCAATAGTTAGTATAAAAAGAAATATCATCATTGAAAAAAAACCTATTACTCCAATATTACCTAGAGAAATAGCCCAAGGAAATAAAAAAGCAATTTCAAGATCAAATATAATAAATAGTATTGCCACCAAATAAAATCGCACATCAAATTCCATTCTAGAATCATCAAAGGGTTCAAATCCACATTCGTAAGCAGAGAGTTTTTCTGGATCTGGATTTTTGGGAGATAAAATAAAGTTTAAAACAATAAAAGCTGTACTTAATCCCAGCGCTATAACTAGAAAGAGGATAATAGGTAGATAGTCTTTTAAAAAATCAGAAAGCATATAATTCTATATATCAACTTTTATAGTAAGTAGAAGTGCCGTAAAGGTCTCATTCTTCAAAATTATAATAATTATTGATAAAAAGTGGCGGGAGTGAAGGGACTCGAACCCTCGACCTATCGCGTGACAGGCGATCGCTCTAACCAACTGAGCTACAC
>MDTF01019054.1_pt1 | contig 10459 bp, 10 predicted proteins | sample 811191 | NCBI WGS metagenome assembly MDTF01 (sample SAMN05326649, study PRJNA326480) | marine metagenome | isolation source: seawater | place: Southern Ocean | collected 2011
TGGAGATAACTTTTTATTAAAAAATAATCTTACAAAAAGTACGATGAAATTAGTTGATGAGGTTGAATTTAAAAAAGTTTTATCCCACTTAAAAATTGAACAAACTATTGCTGGGGGGTCTGTTGCAAATTCCATAGTTGGTCTATCTCAACTAGGAAATGATGTTTCTTTCATTGGTAAGGTTAATAAAGATGACTTAGGTGAAAAATATGAACAAAGTTTAAGAAAAGAAAATGTTAAATATTTCTACAGAAAAAAGGATGAAGTTATCCCGACTGGAACATGTCTTATTTTAATCACACCTGACTCAGAAAGAACAATGGTTACATTCTTGGGTATTGCAGGAAAAATCAGTGAAAAAGATATTGATAATAAAGCTATTAAAGAAAGTGAGATGATATTTCTAGAGGGGTATTTGTGGGATGAAGGAGAACCTAAGTTGGCTTTTGATAAGGCAATGTTGCTTGCTAATAAAACTGCTATGTCTTTATCAGATCAATTTTGTGTTGAAAGGCATAAAGTTAGTTTTTTAGATTTAGTAAAAAATAAACTTGATATTACTTTTGCAAATGAGCAGGAGATTATGTCTTTAATAAATGTAACTAACTTTGAAGAAGTTGTTACATTTGGAAAACAGTTGAGAAAATCCTTAATTATTACACGTGGAAAAATTGGTAGTATTGCCATTATTAAAGGTGAGGTTATTGAATGTGATAGTAAAAAGAATTTAAAGATACTTGATTTAACTGGTGCTGGAGACTTGTTTGCAGCAGGTTTTCTTCATGGTTATATTAATAATTACTCAACAAAAGAAAGCCTTGAAAAAGGAACAGAAATGTCATCAAAAATAATTCAAAAAATAGGTGCGAGATTAAATTAGCAACCAATTTAACCTAAAGAATACCCTTCTGGATAACTTAGAATAAAATCTTCATCGTTGAATTTATTAGATATTTTTTTTCTGAGTCGGTAAACATGTGTTTCTACTGTATGAGTTTCAATGTCTGCTGAATAACCCCAAATATCTTTTTGTAGTTCCAGAACATTGTGTTTATTTTTATTTTTGTTTAGGTGCAAAATAATTTCTACTTCTTTTTCAGTTAATTTCAAAATTAGATGATTTTTAGTAAGAGTTTTAGAGTTTAAATCTATTTCATAATTTTTTACAGCAATTCTAGATTGGTGGTTAAACTTTATCTTAATTAATTGAATATTAATCAATTCGATTAGTTTATTTAATAATATAGGATAATTGTGAAAATTTAAGATGTTCATATTCTCTAAATTTTTATTGAAATTTAACTTATTATTAGGCTTTGTAATTATTAGAGAATTTTTTAAATCAAAATTTTTATCTATAATTAATTTTTCTATACTTTGATGTTCGATTATATTGAAAGATAAATTTTCTTTATTCTCATCTAATATTTCATATAATGAGCTGAAGTTAGTAATAAAGACTGTTTGTTTAATCATGCAAAATAATATTTATGATAATCCATGTAAAAAATAAAAACACTCTTATTATAGATGATTTTAGCTTAAAGTGCTGTGTTGGTAAAAATGGATTTATTTTGCACAAAAAAGAAGGTGATTATTCAACACCAAGGGGTCTTTTTGAGTTAAAGAAATTATATTTTAGGAAAGATAGAATCGGTGTTCCAATTTGTAAAATTAAAAAGAAAATTATTACTAGAAATTTGGCTTGGTGTGATGACTCGGCTCATAAAAAATATAATGAGGAAATTAAAGTTTTTAGCAAAAAGAGTAAAGAAAAACTATATCGCAAAGATAACAAATACGACTACTTGATTACTATCAATCATAATGACAAAAAAGTTCCTTATAAGGGGAGTGCTATTTTCTTACATCTAACAGACAATTACAAACCAACAGCCGGCTGCATAGCTCTTAAAAAAAAAGACTTCGAAATTTTATTAAAATTAATTGACCAAAAAACAAAAATAAAAATCGGTTAGGTTCTTTGTCCAAAAATCTTAGATCCTATTCTTAAAAAGGTTGAACCTAATTTAGCAGCCTCTAGATAATCATTCGACATACCCATGCTTAATTCATTAACTTCTATTTTTTTTGCTAAATTTTTCATTTTTAGAAAATAATTCTTTGTGTCTTCATCTTTAGGGGGCAAACACATTAACCCTATAATATCTAAATTTAAATCTTGAACACATTTTTTATGAAAGTTTTCTAATTGATCTTCACAAATTCCATTTTTTTGATCTTCATTACTAATATTAATTTGTATAAAAATTTTTAATTTCTTATTAATTTTTTTTTGCTCATTTGAAATTTTTTCCGCTAATTTTAAATTATCTAAGGAGTGGATATAGTCAAAAAGTGGAACAACAAATTTAACTTTATTGGATTGTAGTTTTCCAATCATGTGGAGTTGAATGTGTTTAAAATCTTTTTTAATATCAGTCCATTTTTCAAGTGCTTCTTGTACTTTATTTTCTCCAAAGTGAATTTGTCCATGATTAATAAGGGGGTTTATTTCATTCATAGGGAATGTTTTACTAACCGCAATTATGTTGACTTTTTTAAGATCAACATTTTCTGACTTTAATGTATCTTCTACTGAAATTAAATTATTAATATTATTATGCACAAATTATTACCTAAACTTTATATATTTATAGAAGACTTTATACCTTTAGAGCTTAATTTACTTAACAAGAATATTTCGATTATTTTTAGAAACTATAACAAATTAATTAATGACGATGTAATAGTTGCTCTCAAAGCATATTGTAAATACCATAAAAGAGACTTATATCTCGCTAATGACATTAAAAAAGCTGTTAAGCACAAATTAAGTGGTGTCTACATCCCTTCTTTTAATAAAAAACTTAATTTACATGCATTTTCTTTGCCAAAAGATTTTAAGCTTCTTGGCTCTGCACATAACCAATCAGAAATTAATGTAAAAGAAGCCCAAGGTTGTTCGTTAATTTTTTTAGCTCCTGTATTTAAAGTAAGTAAAAAAAATAATTTTTTTGGTGTTACTAAATATAATTTGTTAACTTTAAATCAAAAATCTATGTTTATTGCTTTAGGTGGGATTAATGAATTTACTATAAAAAAAGTGGGTCTCTTAAGGTGTGTTGGGTATTCAGGAGTGTCTTGGATAAAAAAAAACGGCCTAAAAAATATTAGGCCGTTTTTGAATGATTTAAGTACTAATTAGAACGCTAGACCTAATGCGATTTCAGTCACATTTAATTGTGCTGCATCGTCATCATACTGAGGATTCTCAACTTCCATACGGTAAGCTTTAATAGACATAGCTCCCATAGAGTAAGCAGCTTGTAAAGCTTTAGTAGTTGTATCAATAGATGTCTTAACCTGAGCAGAACCTAGTGTTGCAGCCGGTGCTCCTGTGTAAGTATCTTTAGACTGAGTTAATGAAACTGAGAAGTTTTCATTTACGTTGTACGCAATTGACACTTGCTCATTATCAAATATACCACCACTAGTTCTGATAGCTTTTTTGATATTCTTGTCTTGTCCAGCTGCTTTTTTTCCAGAATCTAAGTGAGATCTAGAAAAACCAACAGAAACAGGTCCAGTAGAATACTTAACGTAAGTAACACCTTCGAATGAATCTGATTCGGCCACACCTGTAGAGTCAGTTGCAGTATTTTCGATTTGAGCTGCGTAAATACCGAAAGTTACACCTTCAGCTTTTAACGTTACACCTAAACCCATACCTGCACCTATTCCATCGTTAGCAGCTTGTTGTCCACCATCAGAAGCTTGCGAGTCATCTGCTTGAGGAGAATAATCAACATCAAACGATGCTGTAGCTCCACCCAAGTCAAACTCTGGCGAGTTGTAAAGTATAGCAGCACTATCTAATTGATCACCGATTTTATTAGATGAAGAACTTCCACTTGAAAGTGCATCTGAAGCTTGTTCATATGCTTGAGGTACTTCTTCGTCATACTTTGAAGCAGCTCCACCAGTGTGAGTTCCAGTTGTTAACGTTCCTAAAGAACCCATAGTTAATGAAGTGTAAGACGATGTTTGTCCTGCAGCCATTTTATCTTTTCCTGATACAGCCATTACAAATGTATAACCATTTTCTAATTCGCCTGTTCCAACGAAGTTAAGAGCAGTATTATGGCCAAATGATCCTTGGTCACTTACTCCAGTATCAGCAGTAGCGTCTTGAGCTGTTCCACCGTAACTATAAGATACGGTAGCATTACCAGTTACGGCAAGCTCGCCTGCGTAAGCACTTACAGCTGCAAGTGAACCCACTAATGCTGTAGCACCTATTTTTTTTATATTAATCATATTATCCTTTTTATTTGTTTAATATTAATGATGGTATTTAACCTCATACTTGCACTATTTAGAGATAAATTTTAAAAGTACTTAAAGATAATTTAAAGATGTTGTAAATTTATCACTATTGTACATTTTTTTTGTTGATATTGCCCAATATACATGTTTTTTGCTTAATTATTACTTTAATGAAAAAATTTACCTTATTAATATTAACTGCTTTTATCGTTTTCTCAGGGTGCTCAGGTAATATTTTTAAAAGAGCAGATGTTAAAGATACCCCAGTTAACGTTAATGATAGGGTTAAAAGAAACATTGAAGAAGGCAGGGGTATTAGATTTGGTAAAAAAAAAAATAAAGGGGGAACTTTTGATTTTGCATCATCCAATGAAATGTGGAGAGCGTCAATGGATGTTCTAGACTTTGTGCCCTTTTCTAATGCAAGTTATTCTGGTGGTATTTTAATTACTGACTGGTTTGATGGAAATTCTAAAGCCAAAAATGAAAAGAGAGATTTAAAAATTACAGTTAGATTTCTATCAAATGAAATTAGATCTGATGCACTAGAGATTAATATTCATGAACGAAGGTGTAAAAATAGTTTAGTTGATTGTAATATCAAAATAATTGAATCTAGCCTAGGGGGTCAAATAAAATTAGCTATACTAAAAAGAGCCGCCGTTATAGAAAAAAACGGCTACAAAAAAAATCGCGAAGAATATTTAAAGAAAAAAAGATCCCCTGTAAAAAATTCTGAAGGTGGATAATCTAGTCTTTAATAGATCAGTTTTGTGGATTTCTTTTGACCAGATATAATTTCAAAGTAATTGAAGAAAAGTGGCAAAGTCATTGGAATAAAAATAATTCTTTCAGAAGCAAAGTCGATCATAATAAAAAAAAATTTTATTGTTTAGAAATGTTTCCATATCCCTCTGGTAAAATTCATATGGGCCATGTAAGAAATTACACGATAGGTGATGTTCTTGCCCGTTTTAAGATGTTGCAAGGATATAATGTGTTACACCCTATGGGCTGGGACTCTTTTGGTTTGCCTGCTGAAAATGCTGCAAAACAAAATAATCTGGATCCTAAAGACTGGACCCAAAAAAATATAAAAACAATGAAAGGTCAATTGAGACAGTTAGGACTCTCAATTGATTGGGATAAGGAAATATCTACTTGTTCACCTGACTATTACAAACATCAACAAGTTCTTTTTTTAGAATTATATGACAAGGGCTTAGTTTATAGAAAAGAAAATTATGTGAATTGGGATCCAGTAGATCAAACAGTTCTTGCTAACGAACAAGTTGTTGATGGTAAGGGATGGCGATCTGGAGCTCATGTTGAGAGAAAAAAATTAAATCAATGGTTTTTTAATATCTCAAAATTTTCAGATGAATTGTTAGAGGGATTAAAAACTCTCGATGAATGGCCAAATAAAGTAAAAACTATGCAGAAAAATTGGATAGGAAAATCTTTTGGCTGTGAGATAGATTTTAAAGTAGATGGTGCACTTCCTGTAAAAAACATTAAATGTTTTACAACTAGACCTGATACGCTTTTTGGTTTTTCTTTTTTAGCACTCTCAGTTGATCACCCTGTAGCTGAATTTTATAAAAAAAATAAACAATTTTTAATATTTAAAGAAGATTGTTCAAAAACAGGCACTACTGAAGAATCAATTGCACAAGCCGAAAAACTGGGTTTTAAAACTGAATTAATGGCCATTAATCCTTTAGATCCTTCGATAAAAGTCCCCGTATATTTTGCAAATTTTGTATTAATGGATTATGGTTTTGGTGCTGTATTTGGTTGTCCAGCGCATGACCAGAGGGATTTTGAGTTTGCAAAAAAATATAACTTAAAGATTATCTCCGTAATCGACCCTGAAAACAAAAAAGATGGAATTGATTTAAATAATGCAGCCTATGTTGGACCAGGTAAAATAATTAATTCAAAATTTTTAGACGGCTTAATAGCACCTGAGCAATCTATACAAATGGCTATTAAAATCCTCGAAGAAAAAAAATTAGGAAAAAAAACAATTAATTTTAGATTAAAGGATTGGGGTGTATCTAGACAGAGATATTGGGGGTGTCCAATTCCAATTGCTTACAACGATAATGATGAAATTGTTAAAATTCCGTTAAAAGATTTACCTGTAAGGTTGCCTGAGAATATTAATCTTAATACAAGTGGCAATCCCCTGGATCATCAAAAAGATTGGTGCGAAATAGAAATAGAAGGCGAAAAGTGTAGGAGAGAAACTGATACACTAGATACTTTTGTAGATTCGTCTTGGTATTACTTGAGATTTTGCTCCAACAATAATACTGAGAAAGGTTTTGATTTAGCTGAAGCAGCATATTGGATGCCAGTGGACCAATATATAGGAGGCGTTGAACATGCAATTCTTCATCTTTTGTATTCAAGATTTTTTATGAGAGCAATAAATTTTGATAAAAAAGAAGTTATAAACCCTGAACCTTTTAAAGGGTTATTTACTCAAGGAATGGTGTGTCATGAAACTTACAAGAATCAAGACGATCAATGGTTGAATCCCGATGATATTGAGACAAGTGATGGAATCAATTTTAATGTAAAAGACGAACCAAATAACAAAGTTAGAGTTGGACCAAGCGAATCTATGTCCAAATCAAAAAAAAATACTGTTGATCCTCAAACAATTATTAAAAACTATGGGGCAGATGCAGTTAGACTTTTTATTCTATCAGATAGTCCACCAGAAAAAGATGTACAATGGTCTGATCAGGGTATGATTGCATCATACAAATTCATTCAAAAATTTTGGCTTTTACATAGAAAAATCATAAAAAAAATTACATCAAATGAGGGGGGTGAAGATTCAAAATCATTAGCTAATTTTACAAATACTCTAATCAATAAAATTACAAAAAATTTGGAGAAGTTTCATTATAATGTAATTATTGCTAATTTTTACGAAACTTATAATTTTTTGAATAAAGAAATTGAAAAACCAATAAATAAATTTGAATTAATTGAAAATTATAAAAAAATACTTATTTTGATTCAACCAGTCATACCTCACATCGCACTTGAATGCTTAAATGAAATTGATGAAAAATATAAACAAACTTGGCCAGTTGCAGATCTTAAATTTATACAGAAAAAAACATTCAATATAGTAATACAGATTGAAGGTAAAAAAAGAGGTCTAATACATTCTGAATCTGATATTACCGAAGAACAATTGATCAAAAAAATAGAGGACGATACTGATATGAGTAAATTTATTAGGGATAAAAGAATTAAAAAAAGTATTTATATCAAGAATAAATTGATAAACTTGATAACTGAATGAAAAAAATAATTACAGTATTGCTAACAGTTTTATTTTTAACAAACTGTGGATACACACCTATTTATTCAAATAAAAATTTTAATTTTAATATAAAAGATATAACTACCTCAACAAATAATCTGCTTAATTCCAGAACAAAAAAGAAATTATTAAACTTTTCAAATCAAGAAAGTTCAAAAGTAATTTCTCTTAATTTAGATGTGCAAAAAAAAACAAATACACTTGCTAAAGATTCTAGAGGAGATCCCACTCGTTATGAAATGGTTATTAGCATGCAAATAGAAATTACATATAACCAGGGTCAAAAAATAAGTAATTTTTTTGAGGAGACCTTTAACTACATTGTAAATAAAAATAAATTTGAATTAAGTCAATATGAGAAAGAAATCGAAAATTCATTAATTGAAGAAAACATAAATCGTATAACTATTTATCTTTCTAAACTTTAACATGATTATCAAGTCTTTTGAGTTAGACAAAGTCAAAATTAAAAGCAATTTTTTTTTATTCTATGGAGGAAACCAAGGACACAAAAATGATGTTATCAAAAATAAATTTCAAATAAAATATAAAGAAAGTACTTACAATTATGAAGAAAGTGAAATTTTAATTGATAAAGAAAAATTTTTTAATAACATTTTATCAAAATCTTTTTTCGAAAATGAAAAATTAATCATAATAAGTAGGGTTACAGATAAAATATTAGAGGTTATAGAAGAATTGATAATGAGGAAAGTTGAGGATTTAATTATAATCTTAAATGCCAATATTCTAGAAAAAAAATCAAAAATAAGATCACTGTTTGAAAAAAACAAAGAAGCAATTTGCATAGCTTTTTATGAGGATAATGCTGAGACATTATCTGGAATTACAAATAATTTTTTTAGGACAAACAAGGTTTCTATTTCGCAAGAGGCTATTAACATAATAGTTCAAAGATCAAGAGGTGATAGATTAAATTTAAATAATGAGCTTGGTAAAATAAAAAATTATATAGGAGGCACTAAAAAAATTGAGATTCAAGATATCTTAAAATTAACCAATCTAGCAGAAAACTATAATGCTTCTGAATTAGTTGACTCTTGTTTGTCAAAAAATAAAAGAAAAACTATTAATATTTTAAATGAAAATAACTACACTCTGGAAGATTGCATATTAATAATTAGAACATTTTTAATGAAATCAAAAAGGTTGGCTAAATTAAGTGATGAATTTTTAAAAACAAAGAATATCGATGCAACAATTTTATCTAGTAAACCACCAATATTTTGGAAAGAGAAAGAAATTGTAAAACAACAATTAAGAAGTTGGTCTCTTGCTGAGGTTATGAAATTAATATGTCAAATTAGTGAAGTTGAGCTATTAATTAAACAACACAATAATAATTCACTTTTTATTTTATTTGATTTTATAATTGAAACAGCGTCACCGATTAATAATTAGACTTAATTATTTCAATAATTTTATTTAGTTGGTTGAGATCTTTATACTCTATTACTAAAGATCCCGTATTGTTTTTCTTATTGTTGATTAAAACATTTAAGCCAATTTTATCTATAATAGATGTTTCGAGAGCCTTCAGGTTTGAGTCCTTTAGGGGTTTAAACTTTTGTTTTTTTATTTTGAAAATTCTAACAAGATTTTCTGCTTGCCTAACTGAAAGATTCTTTTCTATTATTTTTTTTGCAATAAATTCAATATTTTTTAGTCCCACTAAAATTTTAGCATGCCCTGCTGATAACTTTTTATCTTCTATTAGTTTCATTACTTCTTCTGGTAAATTTAATAACCTTAAAACGTTTGCTATATGGCTTCGACTTTTTCCAATAAATTTTGCTACTTTTTCTTGATCGTATGAAAATTCATCAATTAAACGTTGATAGCCCCTGGCTTCTTCAATCACATTTAAATCATGTCTTTGTACATTTTCTACAATAGCAAACTCCAAAGATTTTAAATCATCAACTTCTGCAATTACCACTGGCACTTCATGTAACCCTGCTCTTTGAGCCGCCAACCACCTTCTCTCTCCTGCAATTATTTCGTACTTGGAGTTCTGATGTGTTGATTTTCTAACTATGATAGGTTGGATAATTCCTCTTTCTTTTATTGAATTTGTTAAGCCTTGCAAACTATATTCATCAAATTTTTTTCTTGGCTGAAATTTATTACTAAGTAGATCACTAACTGGTAATTTATTCATACTAATTTCTTTTTTTGTTTCACCTATTAGCGATGACAATCCACGCCCTAAACCTTTTTTTATTCTATTATCCATTATAGCATGCTCCCTATTTTTTGTTCTTGATCAATAAATTCGTCAGTAAAACTGAAATAAGATTTACTACCAACACAAGTTTTATCATAAATTAGTACTGGCACACCGTGTGAGGGTGCCTCTGACAATCTTACATTTCTTGGTATGACGGTCTTATAAACCTTATCATTAAAATAATCTCTTGCTTCTTTTTCCACTTGCGCGGAAAGTTTATTCCTTTTGTCATACATCGTTAAAAGGATTCCTCTTATTTGTAATTTAGGATTTAAACTCACTTTTACTCTTTCTATTGTTTTCATTAGTTGGGTTAATCCTTCTAATGCAAAAAACTCTGTCTGTAGCGGTACAACAAGAGAGTGAGATGATACAAGTGCCATAACTGTTATAAGACTTAATGATGGGGGACAATCTATAAGTATATAATCATATAGATCCCTAGAATCATTTAAATACGTGGTTAATTTACCCTTTAGAATAAAAGCTCTTTCACTATCTCCAGCTGTTTCAATCTCTAGACCTGATAA
>MDTF01004567.1_pt1 | contig 10455 bp, 12 predicted proteins | sample 811191 | NCBI WGS metagenome assembly MDTF01 (sample SAMN05326649, study PRJNA326480) | marine metagenome | isolation source: seawater | place: Southern Ocean | collected 2011
ATAGATGAGGTTTTTACATTCGCAGGTCGTCCACAAAACCTGATCAGACTCTGCAGTTTTCTTTTTAAACAAAGATTCAATTTTGGGCTTTATAAATTTTGTAATCCAGTTCAAGTGATTTTCCTTTTTAAATTAAGCACCATTCTACTTAAGTTTGTGACAGGATTTTGTCGTATTTGCAAGGATCTCGTAATTTCTTTACATAATTGACTACCTACCACCAAACCATCTGCCTTTTTCAAATTTGCAATGGTTTTTGTAGTGATACCAAAACCTATTACTAAGTTTTTTTTAGAGTTAATCTTTTTAATTTGAACATAGTTAGCTAAAATTTTTTCAGGTGATATTTTGAGTTTACCACCAGTCGTTGACAACATGCTAATATAATAGATCATATCGTGAGAATCTTTGATAATTTTTTTCATTCTTTCTTTAGATGTTGTTGGAGACAATAGTTGAACAAAAATTATACCATGTTTTTTACATAGATTGGCAAAAGATTTATTTTCTGGATAAGGTAAATCAACAACAATCAAACCATTAACGCCAACTTTTTTACACTGTCTTAGAAAAGCTAAAGGCCCATATTGCAAAATCAAATTAAAGTAACCCATTAAGATTAAAGGTTTAGCGTATTTGCTTTGTTTAAAGTCATTAACGATATGAAAGACATCGGGCAGTTTAATTCCATTTTTCAAGGCGCGGTATGAACTCTCTTGAATTTGTTTGCCATCAGCTATTGGCGTATTATGTGGAAAGCCAAGCTCAATGATATCAGCATATTTAGCTATAGATTTGATTATTTCTAAAGATTGTTTTTTAGTGCTATCACCTGCAACAGTATACGTTAGAAGTACTGGTCTTTGCTCCTTTTGACACCTGAGAAAAGTCTCGAGAATTTTTGAGCTCATCGAATGTAACTTCCCAATCTTTCTTTAATAATAAATTTATCTTTTAAAGAGTCACCACAACTATTAACAATAATAATCGTTGAGGAATTTAACTTAGGCGAAATTTTAATAGCTTCTGCAAAAGCATGCGAAGGTTCAAGAGATGGAGAAATATCTTCAAGTTTAGTAACTAATTGATATGCTGCTAGTGCTTCCTCATCAGTTGCAGATGTATATCTTGCTCTTTTTGTATCTTTTAAAAAACAATGAAGCGGAGAAATGCCTGGATAATCTAAGCCCGCAGAAATAGATTCGGTTTCACTGATTTGCCCTTCTTTGTTTTGCATAAGATATTGTTTAGCTCCATGTAGAATCCCAATTTTAGCACCATTAGTAAGAGGAGCAGCATGTAATTTACTGTTACTAGGCCCGCCTGCTTCTACACCAATTAATTCAATTTGCCTTGAGTTATAATCTATAAATTCATTCCAAAAACCCATAGCAGAACTTCCACCACCCACACAATTAATAAGCTTTACTTTTTGTGGAATTTTTTTAAAAACATTTTTCATTTGGATCATTAATTCTCTAGAGATTTGAGCTGTGCTCCAAGCACAAATTTTAACAAAGATATTAGGTCCAACCGTTGAACCTACACACATATGTGTTGTGTCACAGTTAGACACCCAGTAACGCATACATTCGCTCACGGCTTCAACCAAGGTTTGACTACCAGAATAAACAGGAATTATTTCAGCACCATTTTTTCTCATAGCATCAACGTTAGGCTTTTGTCTTTTTATGTCTTTTATTCCCATAAATATCTTACATTTAAGATTAAATTTTTTGGCTGCCATAGAAAGCATTTTTCCTGCATAGCCAGCACCAGTATCGCCAATGATATATTTTTTTCCTGCTTTTTTTGCAATTAAACAGTGTACTGTGGCATTATAGATTTTATGAGCTCCACCGTTTGCTTCTGAGACAACCTTAGCCCAAATCTCTGCACCACCTAAGTGTCTGGTTAGGTTTTGAAGTTTAATAAAAGGAGTAGGAGATCCTACATAGTTATCAAAATAGTAATCTCTTTCTTTTAAAAATTGTTTGTCGTATCTTAATTTTTGAAAAAGTTGAGTAAGATCTTCGACAGGTTTTTTAAGGGTCTCAGGAATAAAATTACCACCAAATTTACCACCATACATATAATTTTGATCATGCTGATCGATTAAAGGAAAATTTTTTTTAATTTTAATCATTAATTCTTTTAATTTTGTTTAAAAATTTTTTGATTTTAGTTATGTTTTTTACTTTATTCGTCTCTAAAGCTCCAGAAATATCCACAATATCAGTTATTTCTTTTAAATTTCCAAGCATGCTCATATTAATATTGCCCGCAAGCATTTTTGTAACAGAAGAGGGTACTATTTTTATCCAATTATAGTTCCAGCTTAATGACCGATGTAAGCCCGAACTATCAAACAGAATGATATCAGCTATATTTTTATAGGTTTTATATTTTAAAATATCCTTTTTTTCTTTGACCTGTATAGCCATAATAATTTTTTTATTATATTTCAATTTAATTAATGTACTTTGCTCTAAAGTTAAATCTCCATAAATTTGAAAATAATCTAAGTTTACACTTGAAAACATTTTTAATTCATTCATAGTTGGATTAACAAACACACCGACATAAGCAGTATTTTTTTTATTTATTTTTGTGAGTTGTTTTATTGTTTGATAATTAATAAAGCGATGACTTTTTTTATAGTTTAGAATAAATCCACAAAAGTCTGCTCCATACTCAATGCAGGTTTCAACTTGTTCCGCCGTCTTTAGACCGCACACCTTCACTTGCATTAGTTTGTTGAGTTAATAATAGTTTTGATATTTTCCAAAGCATTACCTTCATAAATTGGCCTACCAATGACGGCAAAACATTTATCATCTGCGACAGCATTAAATTCTTTATAGCTCAAAGTTCTTTTTTGATCTTGAGTATTTTGATTACCCCTAATTCCAGGACAAAAAATTTTAATTTTTCCTGATATTTGACGTATGAGAGTAATATCTTGGGCAGACGCGATAACTCCTGAAAGTTCAGCTTGGCAGGTAAGTTTAACTAACAACTTAACCTGATCTCTAACTTCATTTGTGACACCAATCAGCTCTAGATCTTTTTTATTCCAAGAAGTTAAAATACTAACTGCTAAAAATTCTAAGTTGGTTCCGCTTGCTGCCTTTTGCGCGGCCTGTAACATTTCTAAAGACCCCAAAGCATGAATAGTAAAATACTTTATAAATTTAATATCTGAAATGACTTTAATCGTTTTAGCTACTTGATTAGGAATATCAAAAATTTTGGTATCTAAGAAAAGTGGTAGTTTAAATTGTTCAAATTCTTTAATACCTTTTAAGCCTATAACGCTATACAGCTCTAAGCCAATTTTAATTCCAGCTAAATGATCCTTTACTTGATGGGTAACCTCTAACGCTTTATCAAGTGAGTTAAAATCTAAAGCTAAGAATATATTTTTTTTCATTTTTTATTTATTTATTTCTTGTTTTAAATGTTTTGACATTTTAAAGGAAATCTTTTTCTTTAGAGGCACATAAATAATTTCACCTGTTTTAGGGTTCCTAGCATTATACTTAGCTTTAATGGTTTTTACTGAAAATCTTCCAAAATCTCTAAGCTCAACTGACTTATGTTTAGCTAGACTATCGGTAATGGTATCAAACATGATATCAACGATAGCTTCTATTTGAGAACGATTTAAGGCGGGGTGTTTTTTACGGAGCTGTTTGACGATCTCTGACTTAACCAAAAATTAATCTTCTTCTTTTTTCTTCTTCTGAGGTGTTTTACCCAAAGCTTTTTGGAATATTCCTGCAAGCGTTGCGCCTGATTTAGCGGCATTTACACCAAACTTAGCTACTAAACCTTTTTCTTCGTAAACTTGTGCTGCTTTAACACTTAAAGCAACTTCTCGTTTCTCCAAATCTAATTCTGTAATCATGGCATCCAAAGCATTTCCTGGTACGAAAATTTCTGGTCTAGCATCAGTCGCTTCTTTTGCTAACTGATTTTTTTTAATCATAACTATAATGTGTTTGTTAGCGTCTACAGATACTTTTACACCCGTTTTTAGTACTTCATGCACTCTTGTTGTAATTATAGAACCTTCTTTTTTCTTATTTTCTTTAAACCAATCAAAAGGATCTTTTTCTAGTGCTCGAAATGAGAATCTAAGTTTTTCGTCTTTTAATTCCAAGATTTTAACTTTTATTTTTTGTCCTTTTTTAAATTTTTTCAGGTCTTGATTTTCTTCTTGGTAAGAAAGCTCTCTATAATGCAGCATGCCAGTTAAACCATTGTCTAGATCAGCAAAGATGGCTTTATCTGTGATATTATTAATAGTTACTTCGACAGCTGATCCCACTTTATCTTTTATTTGTTTCCATGGGTTTTCTGAATTAGCATCTTTGTAAGATAAAGAAATTCTTTTAGCGGCACTATCGATAGAGACTATTTTTATTTTAACTTCTTGAGATGCAGATAAAATCTTAGCAGGCTGAACATTTTTATTAGTCCAAGATAATTCTGAACTATGAATTAATCCCTCAATACCATCTTCTAATCTTACAAACGCACCATAATCCATCAATTTGGTAACCGTACCAGTATAAATAGAGCCAATTTTATATTTCTTCTCTAAACTATCATACGGATCATCTGTTAAAGCTTTAACAGAGGCTGAAACACGATTAGTCTCTTTATCAATTTTTGTAATTTTGACTTTCATAGTTTGACCAATAGTCACTAGATCCGAAGGTTTTTTTACCCTACCGTGTGATAAATCAGATACGTGTAATAAGGCGTCGATACCTTTAATATCTAAAAATATTCCCCAATCCGTTGTTGCTTTTACTTTTGCATCTTCAATGACGTCGCCTTCTTTTAAATTTTTTAAAGCTTCTTTAGCATCAATATCTTTACTTTTTTCTAAGACAGCTCTTCGGCTGGTGCAAACGTTACCTCTAATTTTATCTATACGTGTAGCGATCACTTTTAGAGGCACATTCATCAAGTGATCAAATTTTTTAAGTGGCTTAACATCAATTTGTGAAGCAGGCATGAAAGTCGGAAGGCCATCGCAAGTTGCAATAAAACCACCTTTAACTCTACCCGTAATATAAGCTGTAATTTCTTCACCAGTTTCAAAAAATTTTTCCATTCGGTTCCAAGCTTTCATTCGTCTCGCTTTTTCTCGAGACACTATGATCTCACCTTTAAAGCTCTCAATTCTATCTAAAAAAACTTCAATTTTTGATCCAACTTCTAGTTTAGCTAACTCGTCATCATTTTTAAATTCTTCAATGGGAATCATGCCTTCCATTTTTGCTTTACAATCAACGACAATAAAATTTTTAGTGATTTCCGTTACAGTTGCTTTGATAATTTCACCTTCTTTAAGTTCACGATCCTTAAAGTCATCATTCAGTAAGCTTTCAAACTCTTTCTGAGAGCTAGATAGTTCCTGATGAATAGTTTCAACTGCCATATTTTTCTTTAATTCTTTGTTCGATTATTTTAGACATTCTATTAACCATGCCTTTGATATTTTTTAATTTATCAGTTTGCACAATTACCCCATTTTCTGATTGAATCAAAGGAGAATTTTTACGTTTTTTATCTAAATTATCACGAATACGCATAGCTTTTTTAACTTCGGCAAAGGTTATGCGTTTATTTGCTTTCCTAAGTTCTTTAAACCTTCTTATAGCAGCAACATCTAAATTACATTTAAAGAAAAATTTTATATCAGCTTTTGGTAGAATAACGGTACCTATATCTCTTCCTTCAATACAAACTTTGTTAAATTTTTTAGCAAATTTTTTTTGAAATACCTTTAAAATATTTCTTATTTTTTGTTCTTTAGCAATGATCGAAGTATGGGCAGAAATCTCAGGAGTGTGTAAAAGTTTATTATTTAACTTATTTAAACTTAAGTGATTAAAAATTTTTTTTAAAAATACAATAGTATTTCTAGGTTTGTGTTTAAGTAATTGATAGCTAGCATAACGATACAGTAAACCTGAAGATAAAAATTTTAAGCCATATTTTTTTGAAATAAGTTTAGCACCCGTAGTTTTACCACTTGCGGCTGATCCATCTGCAGCGACAACTAACTTATAATGTTTTTTTAATTTCAAAACTTCCCCCAAGTGATTTAATAATTTGTAAAAAGGACGGCGATGAAGTTTCAACAGTTTCAAAGTTTTTAATTTCAGCCTTGATACCTGTTGCTAAGGACAAAATAACAGTACTCATGCAAATACGATGATCACCAAGATTAGGTACCTTGATCATTGCATCTGTTTTTTTAGTTTTTGCATGACCAAATATTTTCATTTCTCCTTTTTTTGATTCACACTTGACACCAACTTGATTCAATATTTTTTTCATCTCTTCAATTCTATTACTTTCTTTGTTAGCTAAACCTTCAATTCCCCTAAAGACTGACACACCTTTAGTAAGAGCGGCAATAACAAAAAGTATAGGATACTCATCTGTTGCCGAGACATAATAGTCTGAACTAGCACTAATTGCCTTTAGTTTGCTGCTTTGAACTTCTATGTCTCCCACGGCTTCATGATTAATTTTCTTAATATTTTTAAATTTTATTTTAGCCCCATGTTTTCTTAAAAGATTATAAAAACCAATTCTTCTTGAATTTAAACCAATATGCTTAATTTTTAAATTAGCGTTAGGAACAAGTAAAGTTAGTGCTGTAAAAAAAGCAGCTGAACTTGGGTCTCCACCTATATTAATTTTTAAAGAATTAAGATAATTTTTTCCAAAAATTTTAATGTGGTTCTGTCCTTTGTTATTTTTTTTAATTTTTAAAATACTAGGACTTTGTAGCAACATATTTTCAGTATGATTTCTGCTTTGCTTCTCTTCAATTATATTTGTCACACCATTGGCATTAAGCCCGGAAAGTATGGCTGCACTTTTAAGTTGTGCTGATACTCCAGCTTTGTATTCTATACCGAGCGGAATTTCTGAGGAAATAAGAGTTAATGGAAAACTACTTTTATTTTTAGGTAAAAAAGTTGCACCAAACTCACTCATAAGACTAATAAGTTTGCCCATACTTCTTTTATTTAAAGAACGATCTCCTTTGATTTTTACTTGAATATCAGGATTGGTAGAGAGCAAACCAACAAGTAGTCTTGCAGTCGTTCCAGAATTTCCACAATCTAAGACCGTATTTTTTTTAGCATAAAGTGAGCCTAATCCTTTACCGTAGACAAGATAATGTTTAGCTTTTACTTTACTGATTTTAACTCCTAATTTTTTTAAACAATTAATACAAGAAAAAACATCACCAGACTCCAAAACATTTTTTATTTCTGAAATATTGTGGCTAACAGCTCCAACTAAAAAAGAACGAATGGAAATAGATTTATCAGAATCCACTTGAATCGTTTCATGATAAGGCTTGATCGGCTTAGAGACACGGAGTAAAAAACTTTTATTTAACATTAAAATTATGCTCTAAACGACGATCCAAAATAGAGTTCAATAGCTTTTGAAGATTTTAAAATTTCAGATGGCGTACCTTCGGCAATAATAGATTGCTCACCAAGAACATAGGCACGATCTACAATGTCAAAAAGGTTATTAACCTGGTGATCTGTTACTAAAATTGCGCAACCAAAACTTTGCAATTTTAAAATATATTTTTGAATATCTTGCACAACAATAGGGTCCAATGCTGCCATGGGCTCATCCAATAAAACTACACTCGGTTTGTTGATCAATAAACGTGCAAGCATTAATCTTCTCACTTCTCCGCCTGATAAATTTGCAGCTTGAATATTTCTTAAATGCTGAAGGTTAAATTCATCTAGCAATCTCTCAGTTAATTTAATTTGCTCTTCTTGATCCTTAATCACTATTTGACAAATTCCTAAAATATTATTGTAAACACTCATATCAAATACGCTTCGTTGTTGACTTAAATACCCAATACCAGCTTTTGCTCTTAGATGGATCGGTAGATCCTGTATCTCTTTAGCATTTAAAATTATTTTTCCTGCATCTGCATAGATTTCACCAATGATAGAGCTGTACAAAGTAGATTTTCCTGATCCATTAGGACCTAACAAGCCCACACATTCTCCAGGGTAAAGCTCCATGCTAATTTTTTTTAAAATGGGTCTGCCGTCAAAAGATTTACTAACATCTTTAATTTGAAAGACAGGCTTATCTTTCTTAAATTTAATTATCCTAAAACCTTTTTTCATTAATTTTTAAATTTAACTTTAACCTGTTTATTGCCAAACATTGAGAGATTTAAAGTTTTATCCATTAGATCATATTCAACATTATCAGCACTGAATTCTCCTTTTTCTATACTTTCTCCACGTACATTACCAGTGGCAATTAATTTAGCATTTGAATTTGAATAAGATAATGAATCTGAAAGTAAAACATGTGTTAAATAATCAACTTTAACATTTTTATTAAACTTCATATCAAGCGTTAAATTGTTATAGAGTCCGCTATCACTAACAACCATTAAAACTGTGCCATCTTTTAAATAAAATTTTGCAACAACTATTTTCATATTAATAAGCTCAGGTTTTTCAGTCTTAAAATCTGCCTGTCCAGCTTCTAATACATATCTATTTCCGGCTAGATCAAAACCTGAGTATTCAATATTAGTAAAAGAATTAGTATCAGAACTTGTTTCAGTTTTTATTCCAATGAATGTTTCTGACTCTTTGTTTTTTTCACGGTAAGTATTGTAAAGCAGAGCTAATGCGATTAAAAAAATAGTAATCTGTATAAGTAAAATATTTTTTTTTCGACTAGTCACTTTATTCCGTACTGTAAAAGAGAATGAATATGCACTATTCCCTTTAATTTTTTAGTTGATCTAGCTTTTTTGCAATCTTGTTCTGATGCCACCAATAAACTTGTAATCTTTTTTTCATTCATGAGTGATAAAGCCTTAGAAGCTGGTGCGGATTCAGAGATAAACAAAGGATTAGATGTCATAAATTTTTTTAGATGATCATTTTTAGAATAATACTTGATCCCTCTTCTTGCATCACCATCTGTTAAAATTCCTTTAACTTGATTTTTTTCCATCACCACAACAAGACCAAGCTTTCTTTGATCAATTACTTTAGCGGCATCATAGATACTTTTGTTTACATGTACTTTAGGCAGTTTACTGCCAGTTATCATAATATCTTTAACTAATAACAAAGCTTGTCCAATGTTTCCGCCTGGGTGAAAAACTTTAAATCTTTCTTTAGAGAAACTCATTTTGTTCATGAGTGCTACTGCCAAACAATCTCCTAATAATAGAGTAATACTTGTACTTGTAGTTGGCACCATTCCAGTTGGATCAGATTCTTTAACTTGAGGTAAAAGTATTTTCACATCACTCGCTTTTAAAAGTAAGCTATCTTTTTTTGAAGCTACGCCAATAATTTTAATATTAAATCTATTTGCATAGTGAAGCATATTTGCAATCTCTGAAGTATTTCCCGAGTACGAAAAAACTAAAAGTAAATCTCTCTTTTCAATTTGTCCAAGATCACCATGGTTTGCTTCACTTGGATTTAAAAAAAAAGAAGAAATACCAATTGACGATAATGTTGCTGCAATTTTTCGAGCGATTAAACCACTTTTTCCAATCCCAGCAGTAATGACCTTGCCCTTACAATTAGCCATTAACTCAATCGCATGCACAAACGATTTATCAAAAATTTTATTGATTTTTTTAAGTTCAGAGATCTGAACAGCAGCGGCTTTTTTAGCAACAGAGATATAATTAACTTTAGCCATTAATGTTCAAATATAGAAAATTTAAATCCTTTTTGGTCTAGTTCTATTCTTGTATCCAAGAACTCTATACATTTTTTATAGATTGTTAGACGGTCTTCTCGAATTAACATTATTTCAAGAGCATGCTTAATTCTATGCAGATAAACCACATCATTCGCTGCGTACTCTAGCTGCTTGTCACTAAGATCGTTAATATTTTTATTCCAATCACTTGATCCTTGATTTTTGTCTAATTTTTTATTGCAAAACTCTTGTACTAAACTTTTAAGACCATGGGCATCGGTGTAGGTTCTGCAAATTTTAGAAGCTATTTTAGTGCAAAAAATATTCTTCATTTTACACTTTAAAAAAAATTCCAGTGCACTTTTATCAAATCTTAAAAAATGTCCAATTTTTTGAATTTTTTCATCTTCTAGAACAGAAGTTAAATTAGGCATTTTATAATTTGTACGGTCGGGTTGGACAATATAGACATCACCTCCTTCACTACAAATTTGAACTAAACTTAATTTATCTCGTTCGGGAATTAATAAACCTGTGGCTTCAGTGTCGATTGCAACACTATCTTTAAATGATTTTGCTACTTCTGAACTTATGTCCCCTTGAATTTTGTGTATTTTCATATAACTATCTTAAGTACCATGAATAATTACCCAATAGCAACAATCCTTGGCGGTGGTGGATTTATAGGAA
>MDTF01002622.1_pt1 | contig 10454 bp, 14 predicted proteins | sample 811191 | NCBI WGS metagenome assembly MDTF01 (sample SAMN05326649, study PRJNA326480) | marine metagenome | isolation source: seawater | place: Southern Ocean | collected 2011
CCCTCGACCTTCTCGTTGGCAACGAGACGCTCTACCACTGAGCTATGCCCGCAATTAATTTCTTAAAGTAATTTAACCGCATAGAACGAAGAATGCAAGATTAGTAGTTCTCAGATAGCAGATATATGAAGATTTACTAATCAAGATATGCTTTTGTTCTCGCGCTACTTTTAATGCTTTCATAGCATATAATATGTCACTACTGTTAAATTAATTTTTACTCTATAATTATATTATGAAAAACAATTTACCAGACCAGATCCCTGTATTTCCTTTGAACGGAGTAATATTTTTTCCAAAAACAAATTTACCATTAAATATATTTGAAGAAAGATATCTTAATTTAGTAAATGACTGTTTTAAAAACAACAAGCTGATGGGCTTAGTTCAGTCTAAGAAGGTTGATCAAGAAGTATATGATGTCGGTTGTCTGGGAAAAATTAATGAGTTTGTAAAAAGTCCTGATGGAAGAATTCTTGTTAATTTAACAGGCGTGACAAGGTTTGAAATTATTAAAGAAATTAAAACAGACAAGCTATATAGGGAATTTAAGGTAAAATACGGAAAGTTTGATTTAGATATTTCTGATCTAGAGGAAAATGGTTATGATGATATTGATATAGGAAGTTTGTTGATGAAAACGAAAAGTTTTTTTAAAAAAAATGGTATTCTCATTAATTGGGTTGAGTTTGAAAAAATGAAAAACAATCAACAAATTAACACTCTTGCTATGATAGCCCCCATTTCCAAAGAGGAAAAGCAGAAACTTTTAGAAACAGTAACGGTTTCAGGTAAGACTAAAACTTTTTCAAAAATTATCGAATTTTACCTTCATGGGTTTGAAGAACAAAAATTAACTATACAGTAACTTTACAGTAACTTTACAGTAACTAGCTAGTCTTGTTCATTGAATCAAAAAAGTCTGCGTTATTTTTTGTGTTTTTTAATTTTGAAATTAAAAACTCTATTCCATCCATAGTCCCCATTGGACTGATAATTCTTCTCAAAACATTCATTTTAGAAAGATCGTCTTTTTCAAAAAGCAATTCTTCTCTTCTTGTTCCAGACCTTGTTATATCTAGTGCGGGATAAATTCTCTTGTCAGCAACTTTTCTGTCTAGGATAAGTTCTGAGTTACCTGTTCCTTTAAATTCTTCAAAAATTACTTCATCCATTCTGCTTCCAGTATCGACTAATGCAGTAGATATAATAGTAAGTGAACCACCTTCTTCCACATTTCTTGCAGCACCGAAAAACCTTTTAGGTCTTTGCAGTGCGTTAGCGTCAACACCTCCTGTTAAAACTTTTCCTGAACTTGGTATAACTGCATTGTATGCTCTTCCTAGCCTAGTAATCGAGTCAAGTAAGATCACCACGTCTTTTTTGTGCTCTACAAGTCTTTTTGCTTTTTCTATAACCATTTCAGCTACTGCCACGTGTCGAGAAGCCGGTTCATCAAAAGTGGAGGCAACAACCTCGCCCTTAACAGACCGTTGCATGTCCGTCACTTCTTCTGGTCTTTCATCTATAAGAAGAACCATTAAAAAACATTCTGGATGATTAGCTGTAATCGATTGTGCAATATTTTGTAATATGATCGTTTTCCCCGCTCTTGGTGGCGATACAATTAATGCTCTTTGACCTTTGCCAATTGGACTTACTAGATCAATAAGTCTAGCAGTGTTATCAGGTTTTTTTTCAATTTTTGTAGATTCTATTTCAAGTTTAATTCTTTCGTCTGGGTAAAGTGGCGTAAGATTGTCGAAAGCAATCTTATTTCTAACTTTTTCAGGTTCCTCGTAATTTATTTTACTAACTTTAAGTAGGGCAAAGTATCTTTCAGCATCTTTTGGGCCTCTAATTTCGCCTTCTACTGAATCACCTGTTCTTAAACCAAATCTTCTAATCTGACTTGGACTTACATATATGTCATCGGGTCCTGGTAAATAATTTGATTCTATTGCTCTAAGAAATCCAAAACCGTCTTGCAAAACTTCTAAAACACCAGTGGCTGTTATTTGTTCGTTCTTCTCTGATAGTTTTTTCAATATAGCAAAAAGTATCTCTTGTTTACGAAGAGTGCTTGGATTCTCAATTCCTAGTTTTTCAGCCTCTGAAATAAGTTCTGGAGGATTCTTTAGTTTAAGTTCTTGTAGATTCATAATTGATTAAATGATTGATTTGAAGGTAAGTGTGATAAATATATGTCTTTTTAAGATTATATCAAGCCTTATAAAGGTTTAAAAACAACAATAAAAATGATGCCTATTAACAGAATAGTAGGTGCTTCATTAATAATCCTATAAAATTTTGATGATTTTGTGTTTTGATCGGCCATAAAAAGTCTAAAGCATTTACCTAAATAAAAATGATACCAAGTAAGCAATAAAACTAAAATTATCTTTATTTGCATCCATAGTTCTAAAAACAAGGAAAAACCCAGGCTGTTTATTAAAAGTACTCCAAAAAACCAGCTCGCAATCATTGCTGGCATCATAATATAATTATAAAGCTTTCTCTCCATCGTCAGGAATGTTTTTTTCACTTCACTTTCTTTTGTTTCTGAGTGGTAAACAAATATCCTTGGTAAATATAATAAACCAGCCAACCAGGATATTATTGCAATTAGGTGCAGAGATTTAAATAGTAAATAAAAATTCATCTTATTTTATAATTAAATATTTCTTAACAAGCTTTTCTATCAAATTAATGTGGTCTTTGTTGTCATTTAAGCAGGGTATTAAGTCAAATCTTTCTCCGCCGTGTTTTACGAAAGTTTCTTTACCTTGTATATTAATTTCCTCTAAAGTTTCAACGCAATCAGATGAAAAACCTGGACACATGACTAATATATTTTTCTTTCCTTTTTTAGGCAAAGCTTCTAGAGTTTTATCGGTATATGGAGTTAGCCATTCTTGAGGACCAAATCTTGACTGAAATGTTGTTTCAATTGGAATGTCTTTATATTTTTCTGCTATGAGTCTTGAAGTTTTTTGACAATAACATTGATAGGGGTCTCCTTTATCAAAGTATGATTTAGGTATTCCATGGTAGGAAGCTAATATTAAATCTGGTTTCCAGCTAATTTCAGATAGTTTCTTTTTTATGCTATTAATTATTGCGTTAATATAGTGTGGATCACTTTCGTAGTGAGGTATTATTTGCAAACTTGGCTGCCACCTCATTTGCATTAAATTTCTATAAATCTCATCACAAACGGTTGCCGTGGTGGCTGCAGCATACTGTGGGTAAAGTGGGAGAACAACTATATTCTCACAGCCTTTTTTTCTTAAACCGTTTAGTTTGCTTTTTATACTCGGGCTTCCATACCTCATTGCGTAATCGACAATTGTATGTTCGTTTGCAATTCTTTCACCTACTTTTTGGGTCTGACTTTTAGTATAAAATCTTAGTGGGGATTCATTGGTTTCTTTCATCCAAATTTTCTTATAAGCGTGCGCAGTTTTTGACGGTCTAAAAGTGAGAATAAATAAATTTAATATAACTTTCCAAATCAAAGGGTTGACCTCAATTACTCTTCTGTCTGACAGAAATTCTTTTAAATATTTTCTTATGTCCCACCAACTTGTTGAGTCTGGGGTTCCTAGATTAACTAGTAACACGCCTGTTTTTCCAAAGTTCACAGGTGGGTGGTTTTTACTGTTATCCATAATTATTTGTATTCTTTCACGAATTTAATTAGTTTGCTCAATTTTTCTGGCTTGGTTTCTGGCAGAATTCCGTGACCTAAATTAAATATGTAAGAGCTGTTTCTGAAAATTTCTAAGTACTTCTCTGCTTCTTCGAACATCTTTGAGTCATCTAGAAAAAGTATTTTAGGATCCATGCCTCCTTGGATACAAACGTTTTTAAGGTTGTTCTTTGCCCATCTTGGATTTATATCAGAATCAATGTTTATGCCATTGGGCTTTACATGATTTAGAAAGTTTAGATATTTTTGTTTTATTCCTTTTGGAAAGCAAATAACAGGAATGTCAATACTCTTGCAATATTCTACTAATTTTAGGTTGGGATTGAAACATAGGTTTTCTAGTTTTTCTTCTGGAATTAAGCCTGCCCAGGAATCAAATATTTGTACTACATTTGCGCCCGCTTCTACTTGTTTCTTAATGTGTGTCTTTAAAAAACCTATTAATTTCTCTACGATTATATTCAAATCATTTTCATTTTTTTTTAAGTTTTGTTGGCTTATTCTACTTTTGTCTATCTTAAGATTTAACATGTAAACCAAAAGAGTCCATGGGGCGCCAATAAAAGATATTAACGTCTTCTCTTTAACAAGTTTGCTTCTTGTTTTTTTTATCGCTTCGTAAACAGGACTCATTTTTTCTTCGAAACCTTTTTCGTCGTTACTTAAAAATTTACTTAAATTAAATTTTGATAATTTAGGTCCCACATCTTTAATAAACTCAACCTCTTGACCAAGCGCGTAAGGAACCATTAAGATGTCAGAAAAAATTATAGCCGCATCTAGATCAAATCTTTTCATTGGCTGTAAGGTAATTTCTGAACTTAGGTTACTATTTAAACACAGTTGAATAAAATTTTGATTTTTTTTTCTAATTTCTTGAAATTCAGGTAAATATCTCCCTGCTTGTCTCATAAACCAAATAGGATTACAAGATTTCTTCTTACCTGTTAAAGTTTCGGTTAGTATTGTCATCATTATAATAATTATATATTTATAAGTATATTATTTGTAATAGGTCATGTTGGTTAGTGATATAAGTATTTATACATATTTTTACACATTTTATTCACATAAATAGATTGGTTTACTAGTGATATTGATAAAAACTAAAATACTACTCACAGTTCAAGAAAAAATTTATATAATTATCAACATCTAACAATTTGTTAAAACTATGTTAAGTAATGTTAGCAACTTTTAATCGGAGATGAAATAATTGTATAAAACAAAATTATAATATTTTTATCAACAGACTTATGTCCCAAAAATACAATGTATATCTTATATCAGACTCAACAGGTGAGACGCTTGATAGGATTTTTTTATCACTTAAATCGCAATTTTCCAACTTCGAATATGAAAAAAAAGAATTCGTTTTTATAAGAACCGAGCACCAGGTGAATAAAATAATAGATGAATGTTCTTTGAATGATAACTCTATTATTTTATACACGGTCGTCGAAACAAAACTTGCAAAATACCTGTCGAACAAAAGTGAAGAAAGAAAAATTCCTTGTTTTGGAATACTCGGAAATTTAATTTTAACTTTTTCCAAATTATTGAATCAAAAAGCTTCACACACACCAAGTGCCCAGCATGTTTTAGATGAGGATTACTACAAACGAATTGAAGCTATTCAGTTTACCATGGCACACGATGATGGGAAAAAAACAGAAGATTTAGATAAATCGGATATAGTGTTGTTGGGCGTTAGCAGAACAAGTAAAACACCCACGTCTATATATTTGGCTAATAGAGGATATAAAACGATAAATATCCCTCTTGTTATGCAGCAAGAAATTCCAAGTAAGCTTAAGGATGAAAACCTTAACGTTTGTGTGGTCGGTTTGTTTGCTGATCCAGAAAGATTATTTGATATAAGAAGAAACCGAGTGGCGATAATGAACGAAGTAAACCTTCCAACATACACAGATTTAGAAGCAATTAAAAAAGAAGTTTTGGATTCAAAAAATATGTTTAAAAAATATAATTGGCCCACTATCGATGTGACAAGAAAGTCAGTTGAAGAAACTGCGGCTTCAATTATTAAAATTTATGACATTAAGAAAAGAAAATGAAAATTATATTAGCTTCAAAAAGCGGTGTCAGAAAAAAAATATTAGATAATAACAATGTTATTTCCGAGGTAGTGCATTCGAACGTAGATGAAGAAGAGGTAAAAAATTCTTTAGAGGAAGCGGGGGCAAACCCACTTGATATTTCTAAAAATCTAGCTGAACTCAAATCAATCAAAGTAAGCAAACAACACGCAGATATTCTAGTTTTAGGTGCGGATAGCGTAATTTCTCTTAATGATAAAATAATTAATAAACCTAAAAATAGAGATGAAGCTTTTAGCATTCTAAAAACACTTAATGGTTCAACTCATTATCTCATAAGCTCAGTTTGTATATCGAAAAATGGTTCAATGATCTGGAATCACTCAGACTCTTCCGAACTAAAGATGAAGAGTCATAACGAAAATGAGCTAAAAAGTTACTTATCAAAAATAGAAACTAAGACATTATTAGCATATGGAGTTTATCAAATAGAAGCTGGAGGCATGAACTTGTTCTACAGCGTAAAGGGCGACAAAGACTCAATTATGGGTTTGCCAGTTAAACATATTATAAACTATATTAAGCAATACAAATGATACCAAACAAAAAATACGCAATAATAGGAAAACCAGTATCTCATTCTTTATCACCAATCTTACACAATTATTGGTTTAAAAAATATAATATACCAGCTGAATATAGTCTTATGGAAACAGAGGAAGAAGATCTTGAAGAAATGGTTAAAAAAGTAAAGGAAGGAGTGTTAAGCGGTATAAACATAACCCTGCCCTATAAAAAAAAAGTAATACCCTTCCTAGACAAACTGGTACATGATGCTGAAAAAACTAGTTCTGTTAACACCTTGTATTTAAATAATGAAGATGAAGTTGTTGGGGAAAATACAGATGTATTCGGTCTTGTGTCCAGTTATTTTAAAGCTTCCTCTGATGCAAAAAATAAAAATCAAAAAGCTTTAATTCTAGGTGCAGGTGGTGTCTCACCCTCAGTAATTCTGGCGTTGCAAAAATCCGATGTATCGGACATCACTTTAGTAAATAGAACGCACGAAAAATCAATCTTTATAAAAAATAAATTTAACAGCATAAAAGTAATGAAATGGGATGATATACAAAACATCACACACGAGTTTGATATTATAATTAACGCTACTAGCTTGGGGCTAAAAAATTATCAAGACTTTAATTTCGTTATTGAAAACTGCAAAAAATCTTTAGTTTATATTGATACGATATATAATCCGCAGGAAACAAAAATGATGAAGCACTTTAAATCAAAAAATATTAAAACGTTTGGTGGTTTGGATATGTTTATTTATCAGGGGCAAAAATCTTTTTATCTCTGGAACAAGATAAACCCTGAGATAAATGATGAGTTACTAGACTTGCTGCTAACTAAGCTAAAATGATTAAAATTGGAATTACAGGCTCCTTGGCCTCAGGAAAGTCAACCTTTTCGAAATATCTATCAGAAAACAAACACCCTTTATTTAATGCCGACAAAGCAGTTAAACGATTATATAAGGATAAAGTTTTTATCAAAAGACTTATGATTACATTTAAGCTGCGAAATAATAAAAATATTAAAAAAAGTATTAAAAATATTATAGAAAAAAATAATTATAAAATAAGAAAATTAGAATCATTAATACATCCAAGGGTTAGAAAAGAAATGAAAAACTTGGCTAATAAAAAAATAAATTCTAAAATTGTAATTTTTGAAATACCTCTCTTGATTGAAAGTAAATTAATGAAATTTTTTGACACAATAGTCTTTGTTGAGGCGCCGAGAATTATTAGACTAAGCAGGTATCTAAAAAAAGGCGGTAATAAGAGAATATTTGATATACTCGATAAACGGCAGGCAAAACCTGAAAAAAAAGCTAGATTAAGCAATGTAATAATACATAACAATAAATCTTTATTAATATTAAAAAAAAATGCTAGTAAACTCCTAAAAAAATATGAATGAGATATTTCTAGACACCGAAACTACAGGACTATCATACAGAGACAACCACAAAATAGTTGAAATAGCTTGCATCGAAACAAATGATCTTGTTCCAACTAAAAATGTATTTCATGAAATAATTAATCCAAAAAGAGACGTCCCAAAAGAAGCTTTTGATATACACGGTTTTTCTACTGAATTTTTAAAAACAAAACAGACTTTTGAAAAAGTAGCTAATAATCTAGTTGAATTTATACAAAATAAAAAAATTATAATTCATAACGCTAGCTTTGATCTTGGCTTTCTAAATCATGAGCTAAGATTATTAAAAAAGAATGAAATCAAAAAAGATACTGTCATAGACAGTTTAGAAGTTGCACGAAATAAATTTCCAGGTACTTCTAATTCATTAGACGCTTTATGCAGGAGGTTCAACATCAGTCTTTCTAGAAGAACTAAGCATAATGCTCTTTTAGACTGCGAGCTTTTAAGAGAAGTATATATTAATTTATTAGATGTAAAAAACCCTAGATTATCTTTTTCCCAAATCAATATGGAAGCTGATAACTCCATCGATTTAAACAAGGATTATAGTAAAATAATTATAAAACCGTCTGTTGACGAGGAAGAAAAACACAAAAAATTTATTAAGACAGAACTTAAGAAAAATAACTATTGAATTCTTTTCTCTTTATATAAGTTCTCAAAATCTACACTTTTATCTATTTTGATATTTTTAAATCCCGATTTTTCGAAAAGAAAAACAAAACTTTCTCTTATGTCAGAATAAATCTCACTGGGTATTTTTATTAGTATAATTTTTTCTAGCTCCTCTTTATTTGAAGTGCCTTCTTCGATTTCAATTATCGTTGAGTGAATTATCTCTGTTTCTATCTTTTCAAAATCATCGCTAATCGGCCTTAATGAAAGACTTGTTTCTATTTCTATTATTCTTTTTTTTACACTATTGCTCTTGATATCTATATTGATTTTATATTTTGAAATATTTTTTTCTAATAAAAAAAATGTTTTTGGACTAGGAATTCTAAAATCTAATTTTTTTATATATTTTGCTATTATCTTATAATTCATCTTTTTCTTTCTTCTCAACAATTTCAGCCTCAAGAACCTCTTCTTTTTCTTTTTTAACAAACTTGTTACCTATCCATCTGTTTATCAATACTCTTCTAGTTGGGGGAAATAGTAAAATAAATCCCAAGGTGTCAGAAATAAAACCGGGAAGAATTAGAAGTACAGCTGCGATGGCAATTGAAGCACCTGATAACATTTCATATATTGGTGTTTTGTTTTGATATAAATTTGTTATGCCAGATTTAATAGTGTTCAAGCCTTCTATCCTTGCGTAGTAAATGCCAATTGTAGCTGTTAAGAAAATTAATATTATAGTATTTAATGTTCCAATGTTTTGGCCAATTTTAATCATGACAGTTATTTCCAAAATTGGAAAACCTATAATTATCAGTAATAGTGAGCTCATTTGTCTGATACAAAATTATATTATTAATGTATATTTATCAAATAATGAGTAACAATTTTGGATATATAGACATAATTTTGCTAGCGATGATTGCAGGTTTCATAATACTTAGGCTAAGAAATATCTTAGGAAGAAGAACTGGCAACGAAAATAAGCAATTTTCAGGCTTTAATCATAAAAAATTTGAGGACATCAAACAGGAAATAATAAAACCAAAAAAGACCAAAGATGACGATCTTAGCGAGGAAGAAACAGAAACTTTTCTCAAAGGAGCGGCCATTGCTTACGAAAACATAATAACCTCTTTTGCAAAAGGAGATCAAAAACAGCTTAAAGAACTTTTAACACCAGAAATGCAACTAAATTTTGAACAAGCAATTCTTGAAAGAAATAAAAACAATATTCAATCAGATCTAACCTTTATTGGAATGAGACACTCAAAGCTTGAAAAATATGAAATAATTAAAGATAATTTTTATGCAACAGTTAAGTTTGTTTGTGAAATTATTTCTACTAAAACAGATAAAGATAAAAAAATTATATCAGGAGACCCAGATAAGATTAAGACTGTTACAGACCACTGGAAATTTTCTAAAAAGGTGCTTAGTAATGAACCTAATTGGTATCTCTCCGAAATAATTAGTAAGTGAAAAAAAAAGATATCAGTGAATTAGATAAAAAAGAATGGGAACAGTTTACTAAAAACCCCAAAGATATCTTTGACAAAGAACAGAATTTTTCTCAACAGCAAAATCTAAAGACTAGATTTAAATTTGATCTCCACGGATTTTCATTAGAAGGAGCAAACACAAAGATTTACAATTTGGTTAAGTCTTGTGTCGAAAAGAAGTATGATGAAATACTTTTAATTACCGGTAAAGGCATTCATTCAAATACTGATAGTGATGTTTTTTCCTCAAAAGAATTGAGCAAATTAAGGCATTCCATACCTGACTATATAAAATCAAATGATTATTTAAATAAATTAATCATATCTATCTCTGCTGCTAAAATAGAAGATGGCGGCGATGGAGCAATAATTATTAAACTAAAAAAATTATAATATAAACTTAGAAAGATCGGTGTCTTTGACAAGATCGCCTAAATTATTTTCAACATATAATTTATCAATAACAACTTTTTCACCTGACCTATCAGTAGCATTGAAGCTAATATCGTCTAAAACTTTTTCTATAATCGTGTGCAATCTTCTTGC
>MDTF01014971.1_pt1 | contig 10452 bp, 12 predicted proteins | sample 811191 | NCBI WGS metagenome assembly MDTF01 (sample SAMN05326649, study PRJNA326480) | marine metagenome | isolation source: seawater | place: Southern Ocean | collected 2011
AGATGAAATTGAAAAGTTGTTTAAAAATGTGATACCATGGGATAGTAATAAACAACAGTAGGATGTCGTAAACTTGTGTATGTAGTCCTGTATTCGACCTCTACTTGCTATGGGACTCGATTGGTCGATTCTCTCGTGGATCCAATCATACATGAAGCCCAGGATTCAGGGATTTAGACCTAACCCATAATGTTTTGGTGGGATGGAGTTACGCTTTTCGAAAAATGGTCGAAAAATAATCGTGTTTTGTTCTATTTGGGATGAAGTTTTGGTGAGTGCAATTCTATCAGTGCCAGTACACAAATAATAAGGAAAATTTATTGGTCTAGATGGAGGTATAGATGGCCTCATCCACCTTTCAGATATTACTTGGGAAGATGAAAATGAAGAGGTTGTTCGTGACTTCAAAAAAGGAGATGAGCTAGAAGCTGTTGTGTTAGCAATTGATCCTGAACGTGAACGTATTTCGTTGGGTGTTAAACAATTACAAGACGATCCGTTCTCAGAATATATGTCACAAAACCCACGCGGAACCGTTGTTACAGGTAAAGTGACTGAAGTCGATGCACGTGGTGCTACGATTGAGTTGGCGGAAGGTGTTGAAGGTTACATTCGAGCTGCAGATATTTCACGTGAACGTACTGATGATGCTAGTAAAGTTCTATCAGTAGGTGATGAAGTTGAGGCTAAATTCACAGGTACATCTCGTAAAGATCGCACATTGACTTTATCTATTAAGGCAAAAGATTCACAAGATGAAACAGAAGCGGTGAAAGAGTACTCTGGTGCAACAAATGGTAATAATACGACATTAGGTGATTTACTAAAAGAGCAAATGGATCAAAAATAGAGCAATAATCTAGTAAAAAATAAGCGCCTAGGCTTCGCTTAGGTGCTTGTTTTTGATTGACAAAAAGTAATAATTAAGTTTTATTAGTTAGAATAAATAGATTGCTCTTAGTTTTAAGGAGAACAAAAATATGACTAAATCTGATTTAATCGAAATACTGTCAGATCGGCAATCACTATTAAATTATCGTGATGTTGAGTTAGCAGTAAAATTAATTCTTGAACAAATGAGTGGAAACTTAGCAAGTGGAGACCGTATCGAAATCCGTGGTTTTGGTAGTTTTACACTTCATCATAGACCTGCTCGAATTGGGCGGAATCCTAAAAGTGGTGAGTCCGTAACACTTGATGAAAAATATGTACCACACTTTAAACCTGGTAAAGAGTTACGCGATAGGGTTAATAACGCTGCGGGGTTTTAAAGAGAGACGAAAGTGAAGTTTAGTCAAGAAGATACGGCTAATGCCTTTAGCATAAAGTCTTATGATATAGCCTCTGTTGTTATACAATCTGCGGATAAGTCAGAATTAACAACGATGACAACACCATTCATACTCACCACAGATCAATTAGTTACAGTCTATCCTATTAATGTGATTCTAGATTTTAATACAGATGATGTTAATTACTTTAAAGCGTTGGATATCGAAGTATTAATTATTGGGCAACCCATAGTAATCAGGCTTTCAGGCTCGATATTAGTGAAATTATCAGAACAAGGTATTGGCGTAGAACAGATGCCTATAGGCTCCGCCTGTAGAACTTATAATTTACTAATTTCAGAGGGCAGAAGAGTCGCTTTAGTCATTAATTATGATTAGTGACAGCAGTAGTTATAGGCTAATTTAGTTTTTTTCTATATCTTGTAACAAGAATGTGGCAGGTCCGTCGTTAATCAAAGAAACTTGCATATTGCTTCCAAACTGACCAGTTTCCACATTATAGTGAAGATGCTGAGCATCCCTGCATAGGTGATGAAATAATTGTTCTGCTACCTCAGGCGATGCTGCACTGTTAAAACTAGGCCTTAAACTGTTTATTGTATAAGCTGCTAGCGTGAATTGAGGCACTAGTAATAAACCTCCTTTAATATCTTTGAGAGATAAATTCATTTTTTTATTCGAGTCATCGAAAATTCGATAGGATAGCAGACGCTGTAATAATCGTTGTGCATGCATTATTGTATCACCAACTTTAATGCCAATAAAAACCAGCAATCGTTGGTTTATTGGTGCAATCTCATGTTGTTTAACCTCAATAGTACCTTTTCGAACACGCTGTAATAAAGCAATCAATTTGTCTTACCTTTTAATAAGATGAAATATTCGGCAAGAGAATTTGTAGTTTAGGTTAGGAGATTTCTAAATGTAATATTTTAGATTAGCTTTTGCTAAACTTGTATAAATTCAAGAGCTTTTTTATTTCCAATAATGTGCGTTGCGAGTTTGAATTAGGTGTTAAATTATATATTATGAATAATATCTATACTATTGAATGTGCATTTAATGTTTTTTAGTCAATTTTATATAAAATATGGGTTAAACTTCTGAAAAAAAGAGAGAAATTGTTAACTTTTTGGCTTGGACGAGATGGCTCTGATTTAGATTAATAATCTAGTTTGAACTATATCTATGACTATAGATGGTAATTAATCGGTGATTGCGGGAAAATAACTACTCAATATATTATTTTCATAACAATTCAAGAATGATAGAAGGTAAATCAAACATATGAACCTGCATGAGTTTCAGGCCAAACAATTGTTTTCTCGTTATGGGATTCCCACTCCACAAGGACAAGTGGTGACTAGTGGTTCGCAAGCAAGGCAAGCTGCAGAACAACTTGGTGGAAAGCTCTGGGTAGTAAAAGCCCAAGTGCATAGTGGTGGCCGTGGTAAAGCGGGAGGTGTCAGAATCATTGATACGCTTGATGGTGTAGCGGATGCAGCTTATGACTTGTTAGGTCGTCGATTAGTGACTCATCAAACTCTTCGGCAAGGATTACCTATTAATCAAGTTCTAGTAGAGCAACCTTCCAGTATTCAGCGAGAACTGTACATAGCAGTCCTGGTAGATCGTATTAGTCAACAAATCGTGTTCATGATATCTGCTCAAGGTGGTATGGATATTGAGGTAGTGGCAGAAAAAGATCCTGAAACAATATTAAATTTATTTATAGACCCAATCGTAGGGTTGCAGACTTATCAGTGTCGAAGGGCTGGATTCTTCTTAAATCTTCAAGGTGATGCTTTTAAACAATTGCAACATGTTATGCAGGGCCTCTACCAATTATTTATTGAAAATGATGTTAATTTAGTTGAGATCAACCCACTCGTGGTGACTGAAAAAAATGCATTATTAGCAGTAGATGCAAAACTAAATTTAGATGACAATGCAGTTTTTAGACATTCAGAGTTGGCGGCAATGTTTGATCCTGCTCAGGAGGATAAAGCTGAAGTAGTTGCGCAGCAACATGGCCTGAATTATATTTCGTTGGATGGTGAGGTGGCATGTATGGTTAATGGTGCTGGTTTAGCGATGGCAACTATGGACCTAATTAAACAAGAAGGAGGACAGCCTGCTAATTTTCTAGATGTTGGTGGAGGTACGACAGCTGAGCGAGTTGCACATGCCTTCAAGTTGATTCTGTCTGATGTCAAAGTAAAATCAATTTTAGTGAATATTTTTGGAGGCATTGTACGTTGTGATTTAATTGCTGAAGGAATTATACAAGCTGCAAAAGAAATAGGTTTATCGTTACCAGTTATTGTAAGACTTGAGGGGACAAATGCCGAATTAGGTCGAGAGTTATTAACGAATAGTGGAATGACAATTCGGGTAGCAGATAATTTAACAGATGCTGCAAAACAAGCTGTGTTTGCTGCCAAGGAGGCGTAGAAGTGAGCATTTTAATAAACAGCAAAACTAAAGTTATTTGCCAAGGATTTACTGGAAAACAAGGTACATTTCATTCTGAACAAGCAATTGCTTATGGCACTATGCTTGTCGGTGGGGTTACGCCTGGAAAAGGCGGACAAAGACATTTGGATCTACCTGTATTCAATACTGTCTATGATGCGGTTTTGGAAACTGATGCTGATGCCACTATGATTTATGTGCCCGCGGCTTTTGCGGCCGATGCAATATTAGAAGCGGCAGATGCGGGAATTAAAATTATTGCATGCATTACTGAAGGTATTCCAGTTTTAGATATGTTACGAGTGAAGCATGCCCTAAAAGAATATGGTGCGATACTCATAGGGCCGAATTGTCCGGGTTTGATAACACCTGGTGAATGCAAAATTGGTATTATGCCTGGGGATATTCATTTAGCAGGAAAAATTGGCATTGTTTCCCGTTCAGGTACGTTGACTTATGAGGCTGTGGATCAAACTACCAAAAATGGATTAGGCCAGAGTACATGTGTAGGAATAGGTGGTGATCCCATTCATGGCATGAACTTCATTGATTGTTTAGCGCTGTTCGAAGCTGATCCCCAAACGGAAGGTATTGTAATGGTGGGAGAAATTGGCGGTGAAGCAGAAGAAGATGCTGCAGCATATATACAGAACCATGTGACAAAGCCTGTCGTTGCTTATATTGCTGGTTTAACAGCGCCAGTAGGTAAAAGAATGGGTCATGCTGGTGCAATCATTAGCGGTGGTAAAGGTACTGCGGAAGCAAAATTAGTAGCTTTAAAAGCCGCTGGCGTAAAGATAGCGAACTCACCTGCTGAAATGGGTGAGGCTATGTTGGCTGCACTGGCAAGTCGTTAATGATTAATAACTGTTGTTTAGTTATGGGTCAAATCAACACTATTGTTGGAGATGTTTCAGGCAACGTCAAAAAGGTAATTGATGCAGCAGAGCACGCGCGTGATGTGTTGAATGCAGACTTAGTAGTTTTTCCTGAATTAACCTTAACGGGCTATCCGCCAGAAGACTTATTACATAGACCTGATTTCATAAAACGAGTGGAATCGGGTTTGGAAAAATTGAAACAAGATTTGCACGGAATTGCAATTTTAATCGGCCATCCTTCAGGTAAAGTAAGAGCAGACTTGTACAATGCGGCGTCCGTTATTTTAGATGGTCAGTGTCTAGTGACATACTTTAAAAAATATTTGCCTAATTACAGCGTATTTGATGAAGAGCGATATTTTGTCAAAGGTCATTTGCCTGGGATATTTGAGTGTAAGGGAATTAAGTTTGGTATTACTATCTGTGAGGATATTTGGTTTAAAGATCCAGCGAGTCAAGCTGCTGATCATGGTGCGGAGGTTCTTTTGAATTTGAATGCTTCTCCCTTTCGCCAAGGAAAATGTCAATCACGTGAAGTTGAAGTGAGACGACGAGTAGCAGAGTCTGGTTTGCCTATTGTCTATGTCAATCAAGTCGGTGGACAAGATGAATTAGTCTTTGATGGTGGATCATTTGTAATCTCAGCTGAGGGTCAGAAAGTGGCTAGAGCCCCGGCTTGGCGAGAAGGCTTATTCCCAATTAATATTACACAAGAACAGGACGGACAATTAAACTTGGTAGGTGAGGTTGTTGCAAAAGAGTCAGATTTAGAGATGGTCTATCGTGGTTTGGTGGTGGGATTGAGGGATTATATTGAGAAAAATAACTTTCCAAGTGTTGTTATTGGGTTATCAGGTGGTATCGACTCTGCCATGACTTTAGCTCTAGCTATAGATGCCATTGGTTCAGATAGAGTCAAAACGGTTATGATGCCATCAAAATATACGTCTCAAATGAGTTTAGATGATGCTGCTGAAATGGCAAGTCGTTTAAATGTTACGCACAGTATTATCTCAATTGATCCTATAGTTGATCAATTTAACACTAGTTTAATGGACCATTTTATTGGTATGCCGGCAGACATAACCGAGGAAAATATACAAGCCCGCTCTAGAGGCGTAATTTTGATGGCCTTATCAAATAAAACAGGTGCTATGGTGTTATCAACTGGAAATAAGAGTGAAATGGCAGTGGGGTATTCAACGTTATATGGTGATATGGCAGGAGGGTTTTCACCTTTAAAAGATGTTTATAAGTCATTAGTATACCGTTTGGCAGATTATCGCAATAATCTCGAAGAGATAATACCGACTCGAATTATTAGTCGGCCACCATCTGCTGAACTGGCAGAGGAACAATTAGATCAAGATAGTCTGCCAGCTTATGAAATACTAGATGTGTTACTCGAACAATATATTGCAAATGATCTATGTTTTGACGAGATGGTCTCTAGAGGTAACGCCCCAGAGCTAATAGCTAAAGTAATTGGGTTAGTCGACCGCAATGAATACAAACGTCGACAGGCTCCACCAGGAATACGTATTACAGATCGTGCATTTGGGAGAGATAGACGCTATCCTATTACATCAGGCTACACAATAAATTCTAAAATGGAGTGAGGGGAAAATGAAAAAGGTTGAAGCTATTATCAAACCCTTTAAATTAGATGATGTGCGAGAAGCATTGTCGGATGTCGGAGTCACGGGGTTAACCGTTTCTGAAGTGAAAGGGTTTGGCCGACAAAAAGGACATACCGAGCTCTATAGAGGTGCTGAATACGTCGTTGACTTTTTACCAAAAATTAAACTGGAAATAGTATTATCTGAAGATCAGGTTGAAATTTGTATTGAGGCTATCACCAAGGCTGCACATACTGGACGAATAGGCGATGGTAAAATATTTGTAACGCCCATTGAGCAAGTAATTAGGATTCGAACTGGCGAGGAAGGCGAATCTGCTGTTTAGAAAATCTACGTGACTTTGGTAACTTATTCAACAACAATCAGTTTTATGGTGCTTGCTACTCTAGGGTGATTTCTCTTAATGAATCGAGACCAATATGCTGAGGATAGTTAATTTCAAGTACACGTATCGTATCTTCTGAAAGATCTTGAAGGCCCAGTATTTTATAGGCTCTGGCTGTTACTTCCAATGCTTCTGGCATGGCAGGCGTTCTTTGATAGTTTTCAATAACATATTTTCCCCTATTTAAAGCCGCAACGTAAGCACCTCGACGAAGATAAAAATGTGCGACATTAACCTCATGCTGTGCTAGACGATTACGCAAATAAACAATACGTTGGCTAGCATCTTCACTATATTCACTGGTTGGATAGCGATTAATCAGTTTCGTAAAGTCTTGCAAAGCAATATATGCTGAGCCTGGATCACGTTGTGTTTCGTCCCGGGGTATATATTTCTCTATGATACCGACATCACGTGTGAAGTTAATGAGCCCACGTAGATAGATGGCGTAATCAAGCTTGGGGTTTAAAGGATAAACACGAATAAAGCGGTCGATTGTTGAGAGTGCTTTTTCTGGCTCATCTGATTTGTAGTGGGTATAAGCGCTATCCATTAGAGATTGTTGGGCATATTCGCCAAAAGGAAAACGAGCTTCTATTAGACTATAGTACTTGATTGCGTTTGCGTAATCTTCATTTTCTAACGCTTTTGTGGCTTCGGAATATATTCGTTCCACATTCCAACTTTCCTCGGGATCAGGAATAGGGTCAGTATTGAGTGTGGAACAGCCAGAGAGAACTGTTAGGATAAAAATAAATAGTAAATAGTGTTTTTTCATGTCGTTAGATTACGCTAGCGGTGGAATGAAGGCAAAGCAGATTTTACTATCATGCTTGTCTTAGTTGTAAATAATTTGCTTTAGAATCAAAAAAAAATCCATGTATAATAGACGAGTCAATGTTTTGGTGGCTTAGGAAAAAGAATGCATTATTTTATTCGGTGGATTTTTGTCTGTCTGGCTATGCCTTTAGGAAATGCGACTACATTTTATTTACCAGATGATACGACTCGTGTCGTGGGGCATAACCTAATTGTTTTTAGTCGGGCTGAAGACACATTACTAGATATCGGTCGACGTTTTGATATTGGTTATAGTGAGATGGCCAGCGCAAATCCAGGTGTAGATATTTGGCTACCAGGCAGTGGTCAACGCGTACTTGTACCTAATCAATTTATTTTACCGGCAGGATCTCAGAAGGGGATCGTAATTAATTTAGCAGAAATGCGATTGTATTATTATCCTAAGCAAGAAGCAGGTCAGCCGAAAAAAGTTATTACGCATCCTATAGGTATTGGCCGGGAAGGTTGGAAAACTCCCTTAGGTAAAACTAAAATAATTCAAAAGAAAAAGAATCCTACCTGGACAGTCCCGGAATCAGTACTGGCAGAGCACCTAGCAAATGGTGATCCTTTACCAAAAGTTGTACCCGCGGGCCCTGATAACCCTTTAGGGGCATTTAAAATGCGTCTTGGCATGCCGGGATACTTGTTACATGGGACAAATAGGCCTTATGGTGTAGGCCTTCGTGTTAGCCATGGCTGCATACGCTTATATCCTGAAGATATCGAACATTTGTTCGGGAAAGTACCTCTAAACACAGAAGTTGAAATCGTTTACGAACCTTTTAAGGCTGCAATGTATCGAGGCACACTTTATGTTGAAGCACATGAAGTATACAAAGATATGGAGATTGATGAAAATAATATGACGCCCGTAGTTAAAGCTATTATGGCGGAAAAAGATAAACTTTATGATGGTGACTGGGTCTTTGCACGTACTATGATTGAAGAGCACTTGGGTGTGTCTCAAGCTATTGAACAATTCAAAAATGGTGTAGTTGAAGGTGTCTGGTTTATTCATTCTGGTGTAACTAATGATGCAAAGAAAAAACTTAACTTAGCATTAGTTACCTTGGATTTTGAAAGTTATTTTTGGCCACTCAGAGGGGCTGCGGGTGAAGTGTTAATTGGGCCCTTTGACAGTCAGCAACAGGCGAACGAAGTAGCAGAAGAAGTAATGCAGCTAACAGGTGAGTCAGTTTGGACATCTTTAATGCCTGGTGAAGTGCTATAAATTAATTGGCGAAATTCAAGGCAAAAAAAAGCCGAGAATAAATTCTCGGCTCCATTAAATAAAGCTTAAATAAGGTTTCTTATTTGCTCATTGCTTTATGAAACATACGGTCAACTTTTGAATTCGCATCACGTGCAGTTGTTAGTGCTACGTTAGCAGTGTTTTCAACTTGTAAAAGGTGAGCTTCAATTTTACCGACATGAGCTTCAACACGGCCAAAGTGATCTTTGACAGCTTGAACATCACTGATGTCAGATAGAGTGTGGCTGTGAGTAGCACAACCAGTTATCAAGACTAATGGTAAAACCAATGCACCTAATTTTGTTAACGATTTCATTTTCTGTACTCCTTAATAATTATTTGTTGGAACATGTTCCATTGTAATATTGCGTTTTAAGCAATGACAAGGAGGCTAGCAGGATTTAATTAGGCTGTCCAACTAGTTAAAACTTAATCTGATAGAGAAATGATTTATTGTTATAATATCCGGCTTTGTTAGATGCGCTGAAGGTTCAGTCTTTTTGTGCTAACTAATTTGTTTTATTTGCTCTGGAAAAATCAGTTTATGCACCCAATGTTGAATATTGCTATTCGAGCAGCGCGTAGTGCGGGTAATATTATTATTCGTTCACTCCAGCACGTTGAACACCTTGAAGTGACCACAAAAGGGCGTAATGACTTCGTCACAGATGTAGACCGTCTGGCTGAACAAGAAATCATTAGTGTCATACACAAATCCTATCCTGACCATGCTATTTTGGCTGAAGAATCTGGTGAGCATGGGGATAATGAGACGATTTGGATAATTGATCCTTTGGATGGAACGGCGAATTTTCTACATGGTTTTCCGCATTATTGTGTCTCAATTGGGATAATGGTGCGAGGAAGAATAGAGCATGGCGTGATCTACGATCCTCTAAGAGATGAACTGTTCACTGCATCACGTGGTGCAGGAGCACAATTAAATGATCGTAGATTACGCGTCACAAAACAAAAAACATTAGCAGGAAGCCTAATTGCTACTGGATTCCCATTTAAATACCATGAACATTTCCCTGCCTACCTAGCGACTTTTAATGCTGTTTTTCCAGAAGTATCTGACTTAAGGCGTGGTGGTTCTGCGGCATTAGATTTAGCATATGTTGCGGCGGGACGTGTTGATGCATACTGGGAATTAGGACTGCAGAAATGGGATTTAGCAGCTGGCGTCCTTTTGATCGAAGAAGCTGGTGGAGTTGTAAGTGATTTTACTGGTGGTGAAAATTATATGGAACACGGTAACGTAGTCGCAGGTAACTTTAATATTCATCAGCAATTACTTAATCAAATTAAACCCCATCTTTCAGAAGCGTTGAAAAAATAAACTTTTTAGGTTTATTAACCCATCTACAGATACAGAAATAGAACTTTAAAAAGAACTGAGAATAATGACATCTACTATAAGAGAAATTAGCAAGTTACGTAACATTGCAATAATTGCGCATGTCGATCATGGAAAGACAACCTTGGTTGATCAGTTATTGCGGCAGTCGGGCACTTTTAGCGAACATGAAGAGCTACAAGAACGCGTAATGGATTCAAACGATTTGGAACGCGAGCGTGGTATTACGATACTATCGAAAAATACGGCTATTCGTTGGAATGATTATCATATTAATATCGTAGACACTCCTGGCCATGCTGATTTTGGTGGTGAGGTGGAACG
>MDTF01008364.1_pt1 | contig 10450 bp, 11 predicted proteins | sample 811191 | NCBI WGS metagenome assembly MDTF01 (sample SAMN05326649, study PRJNA326480) | marine metagenome | isolation source: seawater | place: Southern Ocean | collected 2011
AAAACATAGCTAAAATTCCAAACAAGGTGATATTAGCTATCGCATACGTTACTTCTTCTTTATTGGCATTAATTGCAGGTGCAGTTGCAACAATTGCAGATGCTCCACATATACTAGTTCCAACAGCTATAAGAGCAGCCATTTTAGAAGATACATTAATTTTTTTACTAAGATAAATAACTATAAATAAAGCTGATAATAAGCAAATTATGATTAGCGGAATTGCAGCTAAACCTAAGTTAATAATATCCCCTAATCCCAAACGAATACCCAAACACATTATTCCAAAACGAAGTATCTTTTTAATACTAAAATCAATTCCCTGTTTAAAATTTTCTGAAATATTAAATATATTGCCAATAAATAAGCCAATTATTATTGCCAACATTATTGGAGATACTGGACTTTTATTAAATCCCATTATTTCTGTTCCTAAGTAGTCACTGAAATAAATTCCTATTAAAGCAACAAAAGTACTTAAGATTATTCCTGGTAAATTATTAAAAAAAATATTTCTCATTATATTAATTATTCCAATTCATAAATATTCTACATTCTTCTGGCGGTTTTTCCGAAAAACTAAATCCTTCATTCCAAACATACTCTGCACTTAGGCAACAATTTAATTTCAAATCCTCACTATTATATTTTTGATAGCAAATTTTATCTAGAGGAAGTCTTATATTATAAATATAGGTTTCTATAAGTCCAAAAATAGAACTACCGATTAACAATAGTATTAATGCAACTATATTATTTGCAGTCTTAGCATACTTTGAGGTGAAAAACTTCTTATTGAGAAAAAAATATAAAAAAGGAATTAGAACTAGTACAAATGAAATAGATAAAAATATACTTTCTGAAATTAAAGACTGAACATTAACCTCGTTTTTATAATACCAAAAATTAATAGGTAGATATGCAATTATAAAAACAATAAGTAACCAAGCGAAATAAAGAAATAGTGAAATACTCTTAAATTTATTGGAATATCTAATTGCTAATATTGGAGTAAAAAAAATAAATGAAACCTTTAAGAATAGTAAAATATAAAACATCTTAATTATTTTTTTTTAGTTTCCAGATTCCACCCTTGGATCCAATAATAAAGATTTCACCTTTATTATTAAATTCAACATCACGTAAACGGCCCTCATCTTCAATTAAAGTTTCTTCACTTAATACTTTTCCATTCTTAAAATCTAAGCTGATTAATTTTTGCGCTTTTAAACTAGTTAGAATAACTTTATTGTTTAGCTCCTTAAATCTATCACCTTGATAAAAAATAAAATTACTTACAGCTATTGACGGTATCCACCTATAAATAGGCTTAACCAAACCAGGTTTCCAAGCACTACCGTCTCCTATTATGGATCCATCGTAATCTATACCGCCCCAGGCAACTAACATCCACCCATAATTACTACCCCTTGTTACCTTGCCAAAAAAATCACCACCTTTTGGACCATGATTGGATATATACACTTCATTATCGGTGGGCGAGATTCCCATGCCTTGTGGGTTTCTAACGCCTATTTGATAAATTTCAGGAAGCCAGTCTTTATGTGTTGATAAGCCCGGGTTGTCCAAAGGGATCGACCCGTCTAAATTGATTCTAATTATTTTTCCAAAATGATTGGTTGGATCTTGAGCCGCCATTCCTTGCGCTCTTTCCCCTATACTAGCAAATAATAAATTATCTTTAATTGCCAGTCTTGAACCCCAATGTATATCGGTATCTATTGGAGGATCTGATCGAAAGATATTTTTAAAATTTTTAAGTTCATTATTAACTAACTCACCCGCAGCAATTGATGTGGTTGTATGCTTTCCGTATCTTTGTTCTGTATAGCTTACATACACTCTTTCCTTGTGATAAAGGATGTCAAGCATACCTCCTTGCCAGCCAACCTCTAAGACCTTTAGGCTATGTTTTAAATTAATTACTTCTTTAGTTGCCAGGTTAATCTTTAGTATTTCACCAGATTTTTGAGTAACCAATAAATTTTCATCATCTATAAAACTCATTCCCCACGGCTTTACAAGATCAATTGAAACTTTATCTAAAATATAACTTTCAGAGTGAGCAATGTGTAGAGAATATGAAAAAATAAACGAAAATAAAAATAAATATTTTAATCTTTTCATTAAAATAATTAATTCCTTGGAGGTAAACTTTTAACCATGGTTAAATTTTTTAGAACTGCTGATTCTCTTCTACTTTCAGCAAGCTCTTGGTAATCAGGATCCTTATACCAACCTTCTGCTGCTTCAGGAGAAGAAAAAGTGAATAATATTACCCGACCTTCAATTTTTGTATCACCTTCAAAATGTCTGACATCATTATCAAAAGTAATAAGTTCGCCTCCATGCTTCTTTAGTAAGGGAAAGAAGCCTTTTTCATATACACGATAAGTCTCTTTATCATTAATTACTAGATTTGCTATTACGAATACTTTTTGCCCCGACATAATTCAAATGTATATTATTTATTAAGCGATTTAAATACATTGTTAAATTTTATATCAAATAAGTTATCTAAGTATGATTTTTGAAATACAATAACCGAGAAAAAAAATTTAGTTGGCTCATCTTCTGAAATTAATCCATTGTCAATGTTAATAAACTGTTTACTGTCAATTTGAATTTTTTTAGGATTGTTTTTTAAGTAATGCTTCCACATTTCGTTGATTAATTTTTGAGAATATGAAGTTGGCCACTCAATACTATATTTTGGATAGTTTTTTATAATATTACCTATTGCCATTAACTCAGATTTGCTTTTTAGACGATCAATAACAACTATTTCGTCCAGATTTTCAACTATACTAATTGAATAAACGTATTCGTTTAATACAAAGGGTTGCTCTAGACTTTTAAAAATAGCTTTTTTATTCTCCGAATAATAACGCAGATAATCTTCGTCTGCAAAGACCTCAGCAGTAGTTAGATTTATAATGCCAAAAAAGAATACTAAGTTAAGTATTATTTTTATTCTAAAAATCTGCAGCAGAACTTGTTCCACTTTCAGAAGAATACGAACTATCATCATTTATTACGTTTAACTCACTATTTTCTTCATCTGATGAAATTGAAGAATTGTCCGAAGTATCACTTATAGTCTTTTCTGCATTTTTTGCAGCAATAAGATTAGCAGGACTCCATTTTACTGTAACAATATAAAGTTTCTTACCTGAGGGCTTATGATCAACTTCCATCGGTTCACCGACACGTCTAACACCTTGCAAATTCAATGCTTCACTTACAGACTTAACTGAAATTACAGTATTTTCATCATATGAGTACTCTTGCGACATGTCTTCAAACTCTTTATAAGACTCAGCTTGATCTATTAATTTTCCTGTTGTTAAATATTCTCCCATAAATTGCCTTATTTGAGCCTGAGCTTCTAATTGTGCTTTCTCTATTGCCATAGCAGCATTGCCACTACCAACTGATACAGCTTGACCAACAGAAACTAAATTTCCATCTCCATTTTCATCGGCCATCATTATTACACCCATATAATTTCTTAATTTAAAAGACTTAAGTTGGCTTTCTATTGTTTTTTTCTTAATTCCTTTTGGAGTAAGAGATGGATTACCAGAAGTTATAGCTAAAGCTAATTGTCTAAGTTTTGGACTCCATACAGTTTCAGCTACAATTACTTCTTTATTATTATCCTTACATTTTATATTATTATATTTAATTACTGTTACCCCATTTACTGCCATTCGAGCAACGGATTCAATTTTTTGTTGAAACTCTTCTGACACTAAAATTTCTTTAATATCTTCATCCGATATATCTGCATCAGGATTAACGCCTTTTTCTTCAAGCTTTTCATCCAAATAAGCATTTGCCAGTAATTGCATTTTATCAAGCATTCCTGTTTCATTGTTTTCTTGGGGAATCTCTTTTTTAAGTTTTTGACCTTCGCTATATGTAAACGATGTTTCCGTAGCAATTTTAATTTTTATTGATTCAACCATTTGGCGCTTAGCTGAAATAAAGGCTTTCTTAAAAGCTGTTTTTCTAGCATTTAGATAATTCATATTATCACTTTGTACTCGGACAATACCTACTCCACTAGAAAATATTACATCACCTTCTACACGATTTTCTTTAGCAACGCCACACGCGCTTATTGCTTCACCCCAATCATCATCATTGGATATTAATTCCTCATTTGCTTCTTGATATGCCTCCTGAACTTCACTTGCCGTAGAATTACTTTCTAAATCATCTTCACTTATGTGATTGAATGCGTAACTAGAATTAGTTAATAAAAAAATACCTATTAATAAATAAGATAGACTACTACCAATTTTCTTCATCATTTTCTTCGGTCTCCTTTTTTTTCTCATTAATTTCTTCTTTAATTTCTGACATAGACTTTGAACCTTGTTCATTCTTATCTTCATATATAGGTCTTAGGATTAAATCTTTAATATTCATTCCTAAAAGCTCATCAGGATCAATATTTACCAATCTAGCAGTAGATATTTTTGGAGTTACTTGAACTACTTCTACTGTGCCAATTTTAATTTCAATCTTACCTAAACTTTCGCCCGTGTAACTATCTTTAATCTCTTTACCTAACTGAAAAAGAGTGTATCTATTTCCAACTTTTACTTGCTTACCACCTTGACCAATAAACAACATGTCATCTTCAATTGCTTCAACTCGCATGGGGTAGATTGCAGATAATATATAGTTACCAATTGATAAACTTGCATTTTTAATCATTCCAGTATCTGGGTTACTTGTGTCAGCACCAGCATCTGAAACGTACAAATCAGCCATCTTGACTTGTTTAGTGGCTACATCAATTATACGATAACTAATTTCAATTAGACCTTTGTTTGAGGTAAAGGTCTTATTTAATGTTTTAAATTTTTTTGTTACTGATTTATTGCTTAAATCTTCAATTGTACCAACTACTAAAAGGTCTACTGAAAGGTCACTGCCAACTTTAACCATTTCCTCAATGGATGCTGAAGGTCCAGTAGCAATCTTTCTTTCAGATAAGATTTCAGATACAAACTCTCTATCTGCAACAAAAAATTTTCTTGTTTGAGTTAGATATGAAGTCAGACTCTGACTCATTAACCGAATAATTCTTTCTTTGTCAGCTTGTTGATTATCTATAATAAATTGTTTATCAGAAACTCGAAATGGAAGCACAGCAATTCTTTTTCGATTAGCTTGCTTACTTAATTTATTTTTTACAATAGTAACACGAGCTAAAACTTCCCAAGAACTACTAATAGTAGTGCTCGGTCCACTCTCTATTATTCTATATTCTTTTATAACCCCTTTTGTTTTTTGATTAACTTGCTGCTGAAATTCTTCAGAGTTAAAATAAGTTTCATCACTTCCATTTGAAGCAAAATTTTCTACAGTGTCCAGTTGTGTTTTCGAGCTCATTACAACACCAGAGATTTGTTGCAAAGCTTCGGTCAATGCATCTCTTGTTGCAGCAGCTTCATTTTTACCAATGCCTGTTACACTTACAGTAATGTACTGTACTTCAGCAAAACTTTTTATAGGAACTATAAAAAATAAAAGTATAGAGACTATTAATAATTTTTTATTCATTTAAGTATTATAAAATCTTAAAACATACCGCTAAGGTCAGATTGTTGTTCTTTAACTTTAGAAGGTATTTCTATGCCATTGTCTTTTCCATACTTCATTAAAAGATTTGACGTTTGTATCATTTTTGGCAATGAAGTTCCGACCTCTTTTATAATTGTAGCTAAGCCTGTAAATTTATTTAAAATCATAGGATTTTTCATTCCCTCACTTTTAATTGATTTAAAGGTATCCATACCAAGTTTAGCAGCAAGCCCTGTTTTAACTAATCCAGAAAAAAATGGTGGGTAAGCAGTTGCTAACTTTTTCTTACCTGCGTCATCCAATAAAGCTCCACTTGATATCTTTCCTTCTATAATTTTAACACTATCTTTATGTAAGATTGCTACTTCTTTCATATTGTCATTAAAATTACTTGAAGATATGTCGCTTCCATCTAAAAATTCTTGCTGAGCTTCTAGCTTTGATGACTCATCTTTTAAATCATAGGCATCCATAATAATCACTAGAGCTTTGTTAAAATCTGCTGAGCCTTGCATGTAGTCACCTAGTATTTGATCTTGTACCCCTAAACTATCATCTAAATTAAAACTTCCACCACTAGAGCCACCCAATAAAGAGCTACCAATAGTGTCTAAGGTAAAGGCTTTAGAGTATGATGTTATAGAAAAAAATAGTATAATTATTATTGATATTTGCTTAGTCATTATTGTACTCCTTTTGCATTTAGTTGATCAATTAATTCTTGAGCTGCTTTAGTTCCTGCAAGTAAAATAGAGTTTCTTTGTGCCTCTAATTCACTTTGTCCATTAGCATGATATTGAACAGGTCCAACACTTGCTTGAACCTTACATCTTTTTTTACAGTAATAAACTAAACCACTTACAGTAACACCGACTGTAGTCGATCCAGAAACAGCGTCTATTGCCTTAGCATCAATTGTAGCTGTAGCAAATATTAGATATGGAACATCATCATCTTTAACAGCATTCCACATATACTTTTTATTTTTAGAAGATAATCCGTCTCCGTTCATGTAGGCATCACTTATTCTATCATCAACGTCTAGTTGTAGAAACTCAAATACATCAAAATCATACTCACTAAACACTTTTGACATGTTAGCAAATATATCGTCATTAGCTCCATCTACTGAACCATATGTTATTTTATCAGATTTTTGTGTTGTGCTTCCACCCGTTGTTAAACTAGAAGAATTTTCATTAGAGGTAGAAACGACAGCACTTTCTCCTGAGGCTATGGAAGTCTCACTTGATTCAGAATTTTCTTTGGATGCAACCTTATTGAATTCTCTTGGTTTGAATACCTTAAGTTCACTTGCTTTTCTAGCAACAATATAAATTGCCATTTCTGACTTTTCTGAAGGCGCAGCATTTGTAATTCCAACCAGATCGTCAATAAGATAGTTTAATTTATTTTCATTAATATTAGCTCTAATTACAATTGTTATAGTTTTATTTTTTTTATCTATATCTTCTTGTAAAACATGATCAATTGTTACAAGACTATCAAGATTGGATAAAATTGAACTTTTTGCCTGCATATAATCTTTAAATCTTGATTTAGAAAAATTTTCATTAACGAATCTTTCCAATGCATCAATTTTTGCAATATTTCTTACTTCTGGCATTTGCTTTTTATGTCCATCCCATCCAGTGTAGGATAATTTAGCAACGCCCTTACTTTCACCAGCGTACAAATTTGTTATTTGTATGCAAGTAGTTATGAATATTATCAATATTAATAGTTGGGGAAATTTAAATAATATATGTTTAGTCATTATTTTTATCATGAGATTTAAATATAAATCTTAACAAAATTAAATAGTTGTACAATTAATTAATAATTTTAAAAAAACATTGATAATTAAAGGTAAAATAATAAAAAATTTTACTCTATAGAATGCTGGTACTTAATTTAATCGATCAATAGCATTATTAATTGTAACATAGGTATTGTAGAGTTCATCTTTTGACTCACTTGTTAAAGCCAGCTCATAGTACTCATTAAAATAATTCCAGCCAGTTTGATCAGTTAATAATTTTGAATTAATACTTCTGTTCAATGTGTCAACATATAAAAACATAATATCTTTTAAATCATTGTCTTTTATAGACGAACCATAAATTTTTTGCTTTAAACATTCACGAGATTTTACAAAATAAGAATGGTCAGATGAACATTGCTTTACATCAGTTAAATCTTTTTTTATAGTTGAACAACTAGTAACTAAAAAAAAAGATAAAGTAATTAATAAAATGTACAAATTTGCTCTCATCATATTATTTATATTACAACCATTTAATTTATTCGCAACAGAACTTTTAGTGGCAGGATTTGCATTATCAGGTGAATATTCAACAAATAGTGAAAATTACAAGTACACATCAAAATTATTTACTAAAAATTCTTTGAAATTTAATGAAGTAATTAGAGAAAATATAAAAGAGAATGACTATGGGCATAAATTTATATTTGATTATGCTGAAGATTCTAAAAAGACAGCAATAGTCTTTACTATCGCAAGAGAAAATTTAAATATTAGCAAAACTAAAGATGATTTTCATCGTGCTAAAATTAGATCTCTAGGCCAAATTATGATCTTTAATAATGATGATCAAATAATCGATGCGATTTATTCATTTCCTATTACATTTACAAAAATTTATCAAAATAAACCAACTGAAGAGCAAATTGAAAAATTATTTTATGAATTCTACTTTGGAAAAGACAATTTTAAAATAAAAGATATTGATGAAGATGGTGGCACTAAGTGCAATGAACAAGTTACTTTTGTTAATTATTTTGATTACATGCTTATGCAAATACCGTGTATAGATATTAAAGATTCTTACTCACAAAGAATAAAAGTGAAAAACATATATCTAAGTAAAAAAATTGAAAATTTTTTAGATAAGTCAGAGATGAGTTATAAATCATTTAAACAAGAAGTTGGTCTTACAGTAACATCAATGTTAAGCACTGAATTAAAAATGCCAATACTACCTTACATTGATGACGGTCAAGATATCTACCAAATTAAAACAAGATTTTCTGATAGTAGCGAGAAGAATTTCAAAATTCCCGATTCTGATTTTGATATTAATATTGAGATTAAGGGTTTTAATAAAAAAATGACTGACTCAGATGGTATTGAAGAACAATGGCTATATGCATTTCAAAATAGTTTTAAATTTTTTGAACCATTGTCTGAAACAGTTTATTTTGAAGATACGCTAATTGGCTACAAGTATAAAAAATTTCCAAAATCATATGTTAGTAATAAAAATGACCTACAGCTATATCTAGAGGTAATGAATTATTTTTATAGAGATTTAGCTCTCTCTTTTGATGCAATAAATAATACTGAAAAAGTAAAAAATAAAGTAAGTTTTCGGAAAAAAAATGATGATGGTAGTAATATAAATTCTAATTCTAGCTTTAATTGGTCAAGCTCTAATGTATTAAATGACTGGTATAAAACTAGATCTAAGTTAAAATATTCACAAATAAAAAATATGCTCACTGAAACGAAGAATAAAATTAATCAATGTAGATAATTATTTTTTTATAATTGATATGAATTATTTAATATGCTTACAATAAATAAACATAGCTTAGTTCTAAAAATTTTCATATTTATGACTTTGATTATTTTATCTACAAATTCACTTGCTGCTGAAATTGTTTATAAGAAATTAACCCTGAGTGGAATGGCTGGTGATAGAGAAACAGCAATTCTTAATGCTGTTTCTAAGGGAATATGTAAGGTAAATAAAGCTGGAAATGATACTAACGGTAATTGTAAGAAAGAAAATTATAATCGAGTAAAAATATCCTATCCAATTGAACTATCTGAGTCTGGTGGTGGCTATAGAAATATTGAAATTTTAAAAGAAGGTAAAGATTTTTTGGGTCAACCAACAGTAAAAATTAATGTTGAAATTGCAGTATGGAGTCAAGAAGCAATAGCTATGCATTCTGCTCAGTTAAGTGGTGTGCTAGGTGTGGATTTAGCGGCTTTATCAAATGAAGTTGAAGTAAGTATGGGTCAGGCACTTGAAATGCAGAATTCAAATATGTTTGAATTTCTTAAAGGATCTGCAGATTTTAACAATGCTCTTATAATTATACTTGATGCATATGGGTTAAAAAAAGAATCTGATGAACTAAAGGCCCAACAAAATTTTTTAGAAACTGCTGATATTAGTTCAAGTAGCTTTAATAGTAATATTAAAGAAGTTTCTATTTTACATAAAAGTTCAATTGAAATAATCACTTTTAAAATCAACTCTAGAGCTACACTTGATGAAGAAGCTAAGAAGAAATTAAGTTCTGCTTACCCTCTTTTCTATGCTGGTCTAGCAAAAACTGCAGGTGCAGTTTTTATAGGAATACAAAACTTTACAAGTATAAAAGAGGGTGGCAATGATTTAGCAATGATTGCAAATTTGGCTTCGCTGGCATTTATAGTTAATGAAGTTACTACTGCTTTACCGAATATGATTAAATGCTCTAATTTATTAATGCAATACGGCAAAGAAAATAATTTTGAAATCAGCGATACAATTAAAAAACAGCAAGAAGATATAAAAGCTCTTGGCTTTGCGTAGTCTATATTTTTTTTTAAAAATACCAAATTATTAAAGGCTATATATAATTATTAGAAATCTTTTATAAAATAAATTGAGAGACTATTTGAGTTGGTCTTAAAGACATGGCTTATTCATTTGTCCAACCCATGATGTGAGGAAAGGTTTTCACATTATACTCTTCGTGAACAACCGGTTCTTCTAGGGGCAAACTTAAGCCATTAGTGGTTACTTGAATT
>MDTF01003042.1_pt1 | contig 10446 bp, 10 predicted proteins | sample 811191 | NCBI WGS metagenome assembly MDTF01 (sample SAMN05326649, study PRJNA326480) | marine metagenome | isolation source: seawater | place: Southern Ocean | collected 2011
TCGCTTTTCCTTTAGCTTCAGCATCATATTGAAGATAAGTTTCAGCAATTCTTGTATTTGTTGTAAATTCTAATTTATCTGAAAGTGCATGTCCATAATTCGCTACTAATGAATTGTTTCTATATCTATCTTTTTCATTGTTATGCCTCATTGTTGAAATTCCATCTGTTTGAAACCTTTCTAAACCAACAAAAAAATTATTTTTTTCATCAGCTCCAGATAATGAGGTAGATAAATTATGAGTACCATGAGATCCAGTCATATAGTTAATATCTTTATGGAAACCTGGCTTACCTTTTTTTGTTGTAATATTTATGGTTCCACCAATGGCACCACTTCCATAAACTGAACTTTGATTGCCTTTTAAAATTTCTACTCTAGATATACTGCTAGTTAGAATATGATTAAATTCAAAATCATTTGATACACTTGATGGATCAGACATTTTAACTCCATCTATATAAACTGTTGAATATCTTTTTGGCAAACCTCTTAATTGAATTGCTGATGAAGTTCCATGGCCACCATTTTGGAAAAAATTTGCACTTGTTGTATTATTAGACAAAGCATCACCCAAAAAATATTCAGTTGAGTTATTAAAAAAATTTTCTTCAAGAACTGTTACAGACGTTCCAACAGTAGAAATAGACTGAGGTTTCTTACTAGCAGAAATAACAATTATTGGAATTTCCTTAGAAAAAACTGAACTCGTAACAAAAATAAAATAAAATAAAATAAAAATTCTTAACATCATTTGACCATCCATTGTTAAGCTCCATAAAAAATATGGAACTAATTAATTTAATGCCGATGTTAATTTTTCATCGTAGAATTCCGGTTTTTCCTGACCTTAGTTCGACAGCGGACTATACTGGGTGGTATTCCGACTTTACGGTTCCAGGAAGAGTTAATGAATTTCACACTAATTTCCCACCAAAATTCAGTATATTCTCTTTATACAAATTTTTTTGATAATAGCAATAGGAAATGTTCAATAAATGTACATAGAATATAATTCTCAAAAATTAAGATTTTAATAAAAATTCCTTTCTACTACCAAGTAGACTTTGTTTTTAAAATATTTATATTAGAATAATCTATGAATAAAAAAAAAGTTATAAAAGGCAAATTTTATAAAATTAATAAAAAAATAAAAAAAAGAATTAAAGCAAAGTATCATAAAATTAAAGATTGGGTAATGGACCCTAAAGGATATTTTTTAATTGCAATTGATAGAGAAAAAAAGATGCTGCAGGTAGGATATTGTATTTTCAAAAAAATAGGTAATAAACCTATAAATGATATGGTGTCAGTAATTTCTGGGATAACAGCGATTGAGATAGTTAATACTCTAATTAAATATAAATACATATCTAGCCTTCAACATGCTGCAGATATGGGTATAGAATTATGTAAAGCTGAATTGGCTTTAAAATATAAGCTAGACTATGTTCAGGATAAAGATTTAGAAATTATAAATATAAAAAAATAAAAAATATCAATTTTAAATTTGAAAAAGGAGTGTTCAACTAGTTCTTACCTAGCATTTTCAACCATTCAACCTGTGTAATCACATTAATATTTAAATCTTTCGCATTATTAACTTTTTTTGCCGTTGGTTTTTCTCCAATAATTAGATAGTCAAGCTTTTTATTAACATTATTTATTATTTTTCCTGAATTCTGCTCAATTAAAGATTTTGCTTCTGCCCTACTCATCCTATTTAATTTTCCAGTTAGCATGAATGTTTTGTTGTTTAATAGTCCATTTTTATTAACTTGTTCAATATCAACAATCGTTAAAACTTTAATGAGTTCAGACAAAACTATTAAGTTAGTTTTGTTTAGAAAAAAATTTTTTATAGACTCTATTTGTGTTTCACCAATACCATCAATATTTACAAGATTATTTATATTTTTTTCAGTAGATAATTTAAAAAAATTATTTATTGATTTTAAATGTTTCGACAGAAGCTTAGCATTTTCTAATCCTATATGTCTTATACCCAAAGAATAAATAAATTTTTCAAGTGAAATATTTTTTTTTTGATCAATTGAATATTTTAAATTTGATACGGATAAATCTCCCCAACCTTCCATTTGTGTTATTTTTTCAAAATCTAGATTAAAAATATCTTGTGGTAATTTAATTAATTTAAGTAACCAAAAACTTTCTACAATTTTTTTTCCCAATCCATCTATATTAAAAGCATCTTTGGAAACAAAATGTTTTATTTTTTCTATTGCTATTTTTTCACATTCATATCCTTCACTAGAACATCTTCTGATTGCATCTTCTTTTTTTGTTGTTTGATTAAAATCTTTGGTTGTCTTAGACCCACATGATGGACATTTTTTCGGAAAAATAAATTTTTTTGATTCATTAATTCTTTTTGATAAATCTACCGAAACTACATGTGGAATAACATCACCTGCTCTTTCAACATTTATCGTATCGCCAACTCTTATATCTTTTCTAATTATTTCATCCTCATTGTGTAAACTTGCGTTGGAAACCATGACCCCACCAATATTTACTGGTTTTATTTTGGCTACAGGGGTTAATGCCCCAGTTCTCCCAACTTGAATTTCTATGTCTAAAATTTCTGAGACTGAACGATTTGCAGAAAATTTGTGGGCTATAGCCCATCTTGGTGCATTTGCAGCATAACCCAATCTTTTTTGAAGTTCAAAATCATTTACTTTGTATACAATACCATCAATATCAAATTCAATTTCTTTTCTTTTTTCTTCGAGTATTTTATGATTTAAAATTAAATTTTTTACTCCTTTTATAGTTTTGTTAAATTGATTAATTTTAAATCCCCATATTTTTAAATTTTTTAAAAATTCTGTTTGTGTCTTTACTTTCATGTTTTTTTCATAACCAAATGTATAAGCAATAAATTTTAAAGGTATTTTTTTTGTAATATTTGAATCTTTTTGTCTTAATGATCCTGATGCAGCATTTCTTGGGTTTGCAAATTTTTTACTTATCTTTTTAAAATCATTATTTTGAATGAAAACTTCTCCTCTTATATCAATTTCGTTTGGGAAATTTTTTATATTTATAAACTTTGGTATATCTTTTATGGTTTTTAAATTTTCCGTTATATCTTCTCCTTCTTGACCGTCTCCTCGAGAGAGTCCTTTTACAAATTTTCCATTTTCATAAATTAAGGATGCGGAAATTCCATCTATCTTAGGTTCTGCACTATATTCAATATAATTTAAAGTTGTTAAACTTAAAAAATTTAATATTTTTTTTTCAAAATTAATTAAATCTTCTTCGTTAAAAGCATTACCCAATGAAAGCATAGGAATTTTATGCTTAACTTTTTTAAAACTTTTAGAAGGTTTAAAGCCAACTATTTTTGAGGGTGAATCTTTACTTTTTAAAAAATCATGCTGATTTTCTAAATTTAATATTTCTTTTTTTAAAAGATCATATTTTTGATCTGTTACAATCGGCTTATCTTTATCATAATAATGGCTATTGAATTTATGAATTAATTTAATTTTTTTTAGATAATTTTTTCTAATTAAACTATTCTTCATATCATTCAAAGATTTTCTTGAATTTTTTAAATATTCCTTTTTTTTCTTTTTTAATTTTAATTATTTTATAATTTTTATTAAACAGATTATAAGATTTTTTATACCATTCTCCAGAGAGATAGTTGTATCCGAGTAAACTTGCATATTTTTTAGACTCTTCTACTAGGCCAATTTTGTAATGTATCTCCACAAGCCTATGAATAGCTTCTTCAACATAAATAGTATCTTCATGATTTTGAATTACATATTTAAATCTATTAATAGCTGGTATCCATTTTTCTTTCTTAATGTAGTGTCTTCCTAAATACATTTCTTTTGAAGCCAAAATGTCATTTATTAAACCAATTTTAAATTCTGAGTCTAATGCAAAATCAGTATTAGGATAATTTAACATTACAAATTTAAATTCTTTTTTTGCATCAATTAATGGTTCAAGATCTTTTTTTTCATCAACAATTGTTTCATAAAAACACATTGCTAATAAAAAATGAGCGTAAGCCATTCTTTTATCTTTAGGGTAAGTTTTAATAAATCGTTCTATATTAAATATAGCATCAGAATAATAATTATCTGCATAGTAAGCGTAGGATGCCATCAAAGCAGATTTTGGTGCCCAATCTGATTGTGGAAATAATATTTCTGACTCAAGAAATTTTTTAGCAGCAGAAAAATAATCTTTGTCATTCATATTTTTCATGGCTTCTTGATATGAAGATATCATTTCTAATTCTTGATTATTTTCTTTAATCTGAGAAACTTCTATTTCTTTTTTCGAGCATGATTGTGATGTAAAAAAAATTAGTAATATTGCTAATTTATATAAAAATTTCATTAAAATATTTTATTGATATTTTATTGATATAGCAAAAAATAATTATGCAATAGATCTTAAATGGCTTTTGTTAATAAAAGCATGAGGTAGATTTTTTTCTTTAATCTCCAATATTGAAAAATTTTCCTTATTTTCAAAAACTTTTCTCAGTAATTGATTTGTAAGTTTATGGCCACCTTGTGAACATACAATTTTACCTATAATTTTATACCCTGACAAATAGAGATCACCCATACAGTCTAAGATTTTATGATTTACAAATTCATTTTCATTTCTAAGACCTTCTTGATTTAGAATTTTATTTTCTTTAATAACAATTGCATTGTCAAGACTTCCACCTTTTGCTAATCCCATTTCTTTTAATTTTTTAATATCTTCAAAAAGACAAAAGGTCCTAGAGTTATAAACTTCAGTCAAATCTGTTTCATAAACTTTTATTACATTTCTTTGATTTCCTATTAAATCATTTTCATATTTAAGTTCGAAATCTATATCTAAACTAATTTTACTAGGTTCAATTGATATTGATTTTTTTCCATCCTTAAAATCAATTATTTTTTCTATTTTAATAACTTTAATAGGAGCATCGCTGCTTCTAATGCCAGCTTCTTTTATTGCTTTTACAAACAATTTTGCTGATCCATCTAAAATAGGAACTTCTTGATTATCAATTTCAACCAATGCATTGTCGATTCCCATTCCATATAGAGCACCCATTAGATGTTCTATTGTTGAAACACTCACGCCATCTTCGTTTGAAATAGTTGTACAAAAAACTGCGCTGGTAACATTAAAAAGATTTGGAATAATAATATTATTGTTTTTAACATCTATTCTTTTAAAAAGAATTCCAGTATTCGGCTCTGCTGATTTAATTGTTATGTTGGCAATTAACCCTGTATGAAGGCCAACACCTTGCATTGAAATATTTTTGTTAATGGTTTTTTGATTTAAAATAGACATTAAAAACTTATAAATTCTGATCACTAAATAAGAAAAACAAGAAATGTTACGGGAAAATACTATTTTATCTAAAGAAATGAAAAAGTTTTACAAAAAAACCTTCTTTTGTTTGTTTTTTTGGCATTGTTATAACCTCTTGTTTATTCAATCCCTGGCTTAATTTAAGCGCAGATTCACAAATATCTTTGTTAGTTTCTTCTAATAAATCTATTTTTCGTGAAAAAGAAATTTTTTCTTTAAACTTGTTGTCTAAGATTTTTGAACCATCACCGATTAAAACCATTTTAAATTCTTTAGATTGTTCTGAGCTTTCATCTAATTTCGTGAGCTTAACACATAATTCTAAAATCTCTTCTATTCTAGCAAAAATTATTTTTTGGCCTAGCTCTGTAGATAAATTTTTATCAATTAAAATATTCTGATCTTTGTCAAAATGTAACTTAATTTTTTCTGCATCTGATAGGTCCACACTTAAAATTTTAGATAGATCCTTGGTGATGTGATTTCCACCAATTGGTATAGTATGGAAAAAACTAATTTTATTTTTATTATAATGAGTTATTGACGTTCTATTAAATCCCACATCGATAAAAGAAATATTTTCAATTGATGTAAAGTTATCTTTATAATTTACTGATCTTGCATAACTTGAGCAAAAAATTTGATTAATAGAAACATCAAATTTAAAAAAGATTTTTTTTATATTCTCTATAATTTTTTTTGGCAAACAAATAAAAATAATGTCAATAGATAATAAATTACAGTTAATATCGGTTTGCAAAAAAGTATAGTCAACATTATCAATTTTATAATTTTTGATTATAATATGAATGATATTTTGGTTGGAATAATTTCTTAAAATTTGTTGTTTTGCATCTTTAATTAAGAATTGAATATCTTCTTTTTTTAATTTTGATTTGTCAAATTTTTTAGATATTGATAGATTAACAGGCAACATTTCTGAGCTATCCATCATCAGATTTATACTGTCCAGATATTCTTTAGTGTCCTTTTCTACATTTACAATAATCTTATCAATTTTAGACTCTAAGTTTTTATAATCAGAAAAAAATTCACTTTCATAGTGAAAGTTTTTTAAGGTACTATTTTTAGTAATAGCGGCGGCTCTAATTTTTGAAGAACCAAAATCTAAATAGACTTCAAAATTTCTATTTTGCATCATTGTACTATAATTTGATTGAAAATTCTTAAATCAATAATCTTACCGTCTTTAAATTTATCATTATTAATAATCTTATGAGCAATTTTTAATGCATTTACTAAATTTTTCTCAGGCAATTTAATTAAAATACCCTCAGTTGTTTGGATATCCCATCTATTTGAAGGATATATTATTATTGATCTAAAATTTTTAAAATTAAATTTTGAATTATTAATAATTTTTTGAAATATTATAAAGTTCTCAGAATTAAAATTTCCAAATAAAAAAGGTAACTCTTCACTGGTGCTTTCATTGCTAATAAGTTTTCCATTTGTTCCTATTAAAAAATTATTATTGCCTGCTATTTTTGCAATAAATTTTGTTTGTTTTATTTTTATATCAATCTGTGTTGGATAGATTTTTTTAACACTATATTCTTCTATCAGATTGTATTGTGATATCTTTTTATTAATATTATCCTTTGTAATTAAAAAAATATTTTTGGATAATAAATCACCAAGTTCATTTTTTATTTTTAGGTTATTATTGTCAGATAAGCCCGAAACATTAATTTTATTTACAATGATTGGATAACTGTCTTGATTTTCTAGGGACTTATTAGTTACTGTACTTAGAATAATTAATAATATTAAATATATTATTATCTTATTTTTTTTATCTATTAACTGATGCATCTTTTAAAATCCATTCTATTAATTCTATAAAATTGATACCAGCATATCTAGCAATTTCAGGGACTAGCGATAATTTTGTCATTCCAGGCTGTGTATTTATTTCTAATAAATAAAATTTTCCATTATAAAATTTAAAATCAGATCTAGTAACACCCTTACACCCAATTATTTTGTGAGCCTTTAAAGCAATATTCATTATTTTTTTTAAATTTTTTTTACTCAAATCAACAGGTATAATGTGTTTTGTTTTTGCTTTAGGGTTATATTTTGCCTCATAATCATAAAATTTCCTTTTTGGTTTTAACTCAATAGTTCCTAACTTTTTATTTCCTAATATAGCAACTTGAATTTCTCTACCTGGAATAAATTCCTCAATCAAAACTTCTTTATAATGGGTTAATTTTTTTAAATTTTTTAATATATTTTTTCTATTACATATATAAACATTTACACTAGATCCTTCGTTAATTGGTTTAACAACTACTGGAAATTTCAATTTATTTTCAATTTTTCCCAAAATATTTTTTTCATTTTTTTCGTATATAAATTTAATATATTTTGGTGTTAATATTTTGTTTTGAATAAATATCATTTTTGAAATTTCTTTATCCATTGCGATAGAAGATGCGATCACTCCCGAGTGTGTATAGGGAATTTTTTGAGTCTCTAATATCGTTTGAATATATCCATCCTCACCAAATTGACCATGCAATGCATTAAATATCACATCGGGTTTATATGAATTTATATTTTTTAATAAATCATTTCCTGGTTCACAAGTGCTAACTTTGTATTTATTTTTTTTTAATTCTTTAGCTACTTCTTTTCCAGTTTCTAAACTGATTATTCTCTCCTTAGAAATTCCACCACAAATTATTAAAATTTTTTTTTTCATTATTATTCTAAGATTTTTATTTCTTTTTCTAATTTGATTCCTGTTTTTTTTTCAACTCTCTCTGTGACAAAGTCTATCAATTTTTTCATATCATTAAAACTAGCGTTATTATTATTTACAAAAAAATTACAATGTTTTTTAGATATGCATGCATCTCCAAAACGAGTATCTAAAGATACAGACTCTCTTATAAGTTCCCAAACTTTTTTTTTGGTTTGCGTTACTGGGTTCTTGAAAGTACTTCCACTTGTCTTAATTTTTGTAGGTTGAGCTTTATCTTTATTTTTTCTAAGTTTTTTCATTTCAGCTTCTATCTTGCTTTTATTTTTTTTTTCTCCTTTAAAAGAAGCACTTAAAAAAATTAAATCTTCTGCTAAATCATTATTTCTGTATTCAAATAAAATTTTGTGTGCTGGAATTGTGATAACCCTACCAAGTCTGTCGATTGCTTGTACTGATAACAGTATATCTTTAAATTCTCTGCTAAAACAACCGGCATTCATTCTTAAACCACCTCCAACAGTTCCTGGTATACATGACAAAAATTCTAGGCCACCCATTTCATTATCACAGGCAAATTCAGATAATTTTTTGTCCTTACAGGCACTACCAGCAACAATAACACCATTTGGTAGCAATGAAGTATTAGAAAAATTTTTACCTAATTTAATAACAATACCATTATATATATCGTCATTAATAAGCGTATTTGAACCAGCTCCAATTGTAAAAATTTTTTCTTTAGTACCAAATATTTTTAAAAATTTAATTAAATTTGATAGTGAATCTGGCCTAAAATAAACCTTTGTCTTTCCACCAATATTAAACCAATTACTTTTTTTTAAATCATAATTAAAATCAAAATCAATATTTGTTTCATCTGAAAACTTTTTTATTGCATCTACTAACATTATATTAATTCAGGCAATTCTCTCATCCAATTTGAAATTGAGCCCGCCCCCATTCCAATAACTATTTTTTTTCCATAAATATTATTTTTAATAAACTTTGCTAATTGATATTGATCGTTAATTAAAAATAATTTTACTTTAGAGTTTCTAATAATGTCTTTAGCAAAATTATTATAATTAAAACCTAGTTTTAATTTTTCTCCAGCCACATATATTGGACATAAAATCACGGTATCAGCTTTTTTAAATGACATGCTGAATTCCTTTTTTAAATCCTTTAGTCTAGATATTCTGTGTGGCTGAAACACACATATTATTTCATTTTCTTTATATGCTGCTCTTACTCCGTTTAATACTTCTTTAATTTCTGTTGGATGGTGAGCGTAATCATCATAAAAACTAGTTTCACGATAAGTAAATATCTTACTAAATCTTCTCTGGACACCTTTAAATTCTTTTAATCCTTTTTTAATAATTTGTTTTGGTATTCCAATTGTCGAGGCAACTGCCACAGCTGCTGTAGAGTTTCTAATGTTGTGTATTCCCAAAAGTGGAATTCTTATTTTTTTAATTAATATATTTTTTTTTGCTGGTAATTTAATTAATAAATCAAATTCTGAGAATTCTTTTACTTGTTTTATATTCTTAATATAGAATTGAGATTTAGGATTTGTTCCATAAGTATAGTAGTTTTTTATCTTAATATTTTTAAGTAATTCATTATTATTTCTATCATCAATACAAATAAAAGATTTTCCAAACGAAGGAACTTTATTAATAAATTTTATAAATAAATTTTTTAAATCATTCATAGATTTGTAAAAATCCATATGCTCTCTGTCAATATTTGTTACAATTGAATACGTTGGTGGTATATGAACAAAACTACCATCAGATTCGTCTGCCTCTAAAACACACCAATCACTTTTACCTAATTTAGCAGAATTTTTTAAAGAATTAAGAACTCCTCCATTTATGATTGTTGGGTCTAATTTAGTTTTTGAGAATATCGCAGCTAACAAGGAAGTCGTAGTTGTCTTGCCATGCGATCCCGTCACAACAATATTTTTAGTTAAAGACACTATATGAGCCAGCATTTCACCTCTCTTATAGATTGGTAGTTGCTTTTTTTTGGCTTGAGTTAATTCTGGGTTATTTTTTTTAATTGCTGAAGAAATAACTAAAATTGTTGCTTTCTCTATATTTTTTTTCTTATGGCCTATTATAATTTTTATTTTATTTTTTTTTAATCTATCAATATTCTTATTATTGGAAATATCACTGCCTTGAACATTAAAACCCATACCTTTCATTATTAAAGAAAGGCCACTCATGCCAATTCCACCTATTCCAACAAAATGTATAATTTCAGTTTTTGCTAATTCAATTTTCATTAATCGTATTTATAATTTTTTGATTTATATTATTCCA
>MDTF01015318.1_pt1 | contig 10446 bp, 10 predicted proteins | sample 811191 | NCBI WGS metagenome assembly MDTF01 (sample SAMN05326649, study PRJNA326480) | marine metagenome | isolation source: seawater | place: Southern Ocean | collected 2011
CTTATATTTATTAAATTCATAAGATTTTAATTTTAGTCCATGAAGAAAATAACCTATAAAATTTTCATGTTTACTAATTATACTATCGGAGTTTATAAAATATTCACTATTCTTTCCATAGTTTATACGGCCATAAAATTCAGCACCTAAATTTTCTATATCAAAGCCCTTTAAATCTTTTTTGATTGAAATTAAAACTATTTTTTTTTTTGAATTTACCTCAAAAACAAATAAATTTTTTTTTAAGTCACTAGTTTTTAATAAGTCGTTTATGTAAGAAAATTCTGAGTTAGAAAGATATTTTTTTAGAGCACTAATGCTGAATTTTTCATCAGCAAATAAAACAAGGTTGCCGGTCGAATTGCTATTTTTTTTTTCTGAATAGTTAATTTTGATCGTCATAAGTTTTTAAATACAGTCTAATAGAGTTGAATGGTATATATGATCAAATATAACAGATTTCAATGGAAAATTAGTCAAAGTGTACTATCATAGGTTGAGTTTTAACAAAACTTACATTATTTATATACATTAATTTTTTATGCTTCAAAACAAAATTTATCAAAACTTTCTAATCGAAATCTTAAAAATATTTTTTGTAGTGCTGTTTGGTTTATCCTTGATTGCCTTAACTGTAAGAGCTGTAAGTTTTTTAGATCTAATAGTTGATAATGGGTACCCTATTTCTATCTATTTCCAATACACATTTTTAAATTTTTTCGGTATAGCCCCAAAATTTATTCCTTTTTCATTTTTATTAGCTTTAACTGTTTTTATTGTCAAACACACTCAGGATAGTGAATTCATAATCTTATGGACTTCAGGTGTTAAAAAAATTTATTTAACAAATCTACTATTTTTAAGCTCACTGTTAATACTTTTTATTTACTTAATTTTATCAACTTTTTTAACACCACTCACATTACATAAATCAAGATTGCTATTAAGTAACGATCAATTTAATTCTTTTTTACCAGCTGTAAAATCACAAAAGTTTACCGATACCTTTAAGGGAATGACTTTTATAGTTAATGAGAAAAAAGAGAATGAAGTTCAAGATGTATTTATACATGACAAGGGAAATAATTTTAAAAATTTAACTTCAAATACCAAAGATGCAGGAAGTATTACTATTATTGCAAAAAATGGATTAATAGATAAAAAAAAATTTTACTTACTTAACGGTCAAATAATTACGTCGAAAAATAAAAATGAAAAAATTGAAATAATTAAATTTAAACAACTCAACATAGATTTAGAAAATTTGTCTACAACTACAATTAAAAAACCTAAAATACAAGAAACCAGCACTATTAAAATGATCAATTGTTTTATCTTTAAACAAGCAAATAAATTTTGTAATGAGAATGCAAAAAAAGAAATGATTTCAGCTTTGAGTAGAAGAATAGTTTTGCCTTTTTATATTCCAGTTATTTCTTTAATCAGTTCATTATTATTAATTAATTCTAAAAAAAAATATTTAAATAAAACTAGTATTTTTATGTATAGTTTTATTTTATTATTAACTGTTGAGATGAGTGTCAGGTATACAGGTTTAAACCCATTAATTAAAAAATTGTTTTTACTTACACCTTTTGTAATGATTTCACTAATTTATTTCACTTTAGTAATGAAATTTAAAACTTACACAGCAGTAAAATGAATAAAATTATTTTAAAATATCTTTTAAAAAATTTTTTAAAAACTATATCAATGTGGGTTTTTATATTTTATTGTTTTGGAGTAATTTTAAATTTATTTGAAGAAATTGAATTCTTTAAAAATTTAGATGTAAGTTTTTTTACACCTTTAATATTGACTAGTATTTATATACCAAGCATGGTTATAAAACTTTTACCTTTTATAATCTTTATTTCTAGTATGTGGTTTATAATAAAGATTAGAAACAATAAAGATCTTCTTACTATGAAGGTATTTGGTTATTCAAATTTGAGAATTTTTTCTATTTTGGCATTTACTTCTTTTATTTTAGGTTGGATAGTTTTGTTTTTGGCTAATCCCATCACATCCTCGATGGTAAAACATTATGAGAAAACAAAATCTAATTATGCCAGGGATGTAGATCATCTAGTTACATTTAATAAAAATGGCCTATGGATAAAGGAAAAATTAGAAAATGGAGACAGAATTATTTCAGCTGCTCGACTTGAAGGGTTAAATTTGGTTGATGTAACTATTTTTCATATAAATGAGGAGTATGGCTTATCTGAAAAAATTCATTCTGAAAAAGTTAATATAATTAATAATGAGTGGGTTTTACATAAAGTTAAAATATTTAATTCTGTCGATGAAGTTTATGAAAAAAGAATATTTGAAACATATAAAATTAAATCAAAATATAACCATGAAAAAATAACAACTTTATTTAAAAATTTTGATACTATGTCTTTTTTAGATTTAATTATAAATTACAAATTGTTGCTCAATAATGGATACAATAAAATATTCTTAAATCAAAATTTACATACTTTATTATCTTTTCCATTTTTCTTGTTCGTGATGACCGCAATTGCATCTATATTGGGTATGAGTACGCTAAAAAAAACAAATAACTTGAAATTTTTTATTATTGGTCTGGTAACAAGTGTTTTAGTATTTTACTTCAAAGACCTATCTCTTGCTCTTGGGCAAACTGACAGGATTCCTTTGATTTTATCTGTTTGGGCGCCAATTTTTGCTTTGAGTTTGTTTACTTTTGTGGGAGTTTTGCAGATTAATGAAAAATAAATTTCTTGTCATTTTTTTTTCAATTATTTTTTTTTCTAACGGTTATACGGAAAATTTATTAATTGAAGCAAAAAATATATCAATAGATAAAAAAAGTAATATTTCTATTTTTGAAAATGAAGTAGTTGTTACAACAGAAGATAATAACGTCATTAAAAGTGATTATGTTGAGTATGATAAAAACTTAGGTTTTTTAAAATTAAAAAATAATATAATTGCAGAAGATAGTAAAGGCAACATAATTAAAACTAATTATGCTGAATATTACAAAGATGATCAAATATTAAAAAGTATAGGTCCTACAATTATCACAACACCTGAAAATTATATAATTGAAAGCGAAGACATATTATTTAACAACAAAAAAAGATTTATAAATTCAAAAAATGACTCCATAATAAAAGACAGTGATGGAAATAACATTTTTCTAGAAAATTTTGACTACCAAATTGATAACAATATTTTTAAATCTATTGGTTTTATCAAAATTGAAGATAAAAAAGAAAATATTTATGAGTTTTCTCAAATATATATTGACACAAAGAGAAAAGAAATTTTAGGGACTGATAATAAATCATTCTTAAACCAAGACAGTTTTAAATTTGATGAAAAAAATAAACCTCGTATATTTTCTAACACTGTAAAATTAGAAAATAATAAAAGGTCCTTTGGTAAAAGCACTTTTACTTTATGCGATTATAGAAAAAATGATAAATGCCCTCCATGGTCTATACAGTCCTCAAAAATGCTTCATGATAGCAACAAAAAGACAATTTATTACGAAAATGCTGTTGTAAAAGTTTATGATATTCCAATTTTTTATTTTCCAAGATTATCTCATCCAGACCCTACGGTTGATAGAAGGTCTGGTTTTTTAAGTCCGTCTTTATACGATACACAGAATTTAGGAGAGGGTATTGCTATTCCTTATTTTTTTGATTTAGGTGAAGATAAAAACTTTACTTTTACAAATAGATTATATTACTCAGAAAATCCTTTATTTATGGGTGCGTACCATCAAGCTTTTAAAAATGCGAGTTTAATGGCTGATTTTGGCTATACAGATGGTTATAAAAAAACTAGTTTTACAAAAAAAGCTGGAGACAAATCACATTTTTTTTCTAAATATACAAAAAATTTTAAAAATGAAAACAATTCTGAAAATAATTTAGCTTTATCGTTACAAACTATTTCAAATGACAAATATTTAAAACTCTATCGAATTGAATCAGATTTAGTGGATTATAATACAGATACATTGGAAAACTCATTCAATTTTTCACATGAAGACGATAATCTTTTTTTAGGATTTAATACGAGTATATATGAAACATTAAGAGATGATTACACAGATAAATATGAATATATTTTACCGGAAATAACTTTAAATAAGAACTTATTAAATAATCAAAATATTGGTACTTTAGATATGCAGTCAAATTTAAAAATTCACAATTATGATACTAACAAATTAACAAATTTTCTTGTGAATGACTTTAATTGGACCTCAAAAAATAAAACATTTGATAATGGGCTAAACACTAAATTATTAGGAAATGTTAAAAATATAAATTATGAAGCGAAAAATGTAGATATATATAAAAATGAATTAACTAATGAAGTTCATGGAGCTTTAGGACTATTGTCTGAATTGAATTTACAAAAAGAACAAAAAAATTCAAAACATTTATTAAAACCAAAAATTCTTTTTAGATTTGCGCCAGGCAGCATGCGAAAAGAGTCAACAGGATCCAGGCTAAATCCAATCACTGCTTTTAGTGTAAATAAATTAGAAAATATAAATAATTTTGAAACTGGCTTAAGTGGTACAATTGGATTTGACTATGAGATTAAGAGCGATAAAAGAAATTTTGATTTTTCTTTAGCTCAAGTAGTGTCTGAAAAAGAGAACAAAAAAATGGCCAGTGTAACTAGTCTAGATGAAAAACTCTCAGATCTTGTTGGGTCCACAAGCTTAAAATTAAATGAAAAATTAAATTTAAATTATAATTTTGCTTTAGATCAAAATTACAACGACCTTAACTATAATGATATTGGTGCTAAAATTAATTTTGGCCCCTCAAGTGTAGATTTTAATTATTTACAAGAAAAAAAGCATATTGGAGATCAAGAGTATCTTACAACCAAATTAAATTTAACCAATAAAGATAACGGATTATTTTCAGTTGAAGCTAAACGTAATTTGATTACTAGCTCCTCTGAATTTTATAACTTAAGTTATGAGTATTTCAATGATTGCTTGAGAGCCGGCTTAGTTTATAGAAGAGAATTTTACAACGACTCAGAGCTGGAACCTGAGAATTCTCTACTGTTCAAAATTACGCTTACGCCATTTGGCGATGTAGCGGCTCCGTCATTTAGTCAATGAAGAAGATTTTATTTTTAAGTTTTTTATTAATTTCTCTAACATCACTCGCAAATAATGTTTTAGCGAAAATAAATAATAAGATAATTGTAAAAATTGAAAATAAAATTATTACCAGTTACGAGTTAAAAAATAAAATTTTGACAGTATTATTTTTGGCTCAAAATGAAGTAAATCAAGAAAATATTAATAGTTTAAAAAAAAGAGCTGTCGAGTCCTTAATTCAACTTAAACTTAAAAAAATAGAACTTGATAAATTTGATATTAAGAAAGATAATGAACGTATAAAAAAATACCTTAACTCTATTTCGTCCAACAATATATCAGATCTTAAAATTAAATTTTTAGAAAATAATTTAGATTTTGAACTATTCTTAAGTGAAGTTGAAATAGAAACAATGTGGACTCCATTTATATATAAATTTTATTCCAAAAATATCGAAATTGATGAAAATATTATTGATAAAGAACTTAAAGAATATGTTCAAAATAATTCTAGTTTAAAAGAATTCAAAATTTCAGAAATTGAAATATTGTTAAATAATAATGAAATGGATAATGAAAAAATTATAAATTTACAAAAGATGATTAAAGAGCAAGGTTTTGAAACAGCAGCGTTAAAATATAGTATCTCATCAACTGCATCTAATAAAGGAGATTTGGGATGGATTAATGCAAAATCTTTATCTGAACAGATTTATAATGCTATTAAAAAAGTTAAAATTGGTGAAATCTCAAAACCTATTAGAAGACAGAATAGTGTTCTTTTTTTAAAAGTTAACGATATAAAAACTTCTAATATAGAAGATATTAATTTAATTGATTTAAAGAAAAAATTAATCAACCAAAAAAAAAATGAGCTTGTTGAATTATATTCGTTAAGTCATTTATCGAAAATACGAAACACTAGCTCGGTAGAATTTAAATGAAAAAAAAAATATTAATATTAAGCGGAGACCCGAATAGCATTAATTCAGAACTAATTTATAAGAGTTGGAAAAAAATTAATAATTCTTTAAGAAAAAAAATTTATTTAATATCAAATTTTAATCTCCTTAAAAAACAGTTTAAAAAATTAAATTATCCTATTAAAATTATTAAATTAGAAAATGAAAAAGAAAATATTATTAGTAATAAATTAAAAGTTATAAATATTGATATTAAATTTAAGAAACCTTTTGGTGTGCTTAAAAAAGATGCATCTAAATTTGTTATTGATTGTTTAAACAAAGGCCATCAACTAGCTTTAAAAAAAAATGTAACTGGATTAATTAATTGTGCTATTGATAAAAAACTTTTAAAACAAAAAAATATCGGTGTTACAGAATACTTGGCGTCAAAATGTGATGTAAAAAATAATTCTGAAGTAATGTTAATTCGAAATAAAAAGTTATCTGTAGTCCCTATTACTACTCATATTGATATTAAACAAGTGTCCAAAAAAATTGAGTCAAAAATTATTGCAAATAAAGTTAAAATAATTGAAAAATGGTTTAAAGAAAAGTTTAATAAAAAACCAAAGTTTGGTATTTTGGGTCTTAATCCACATAATGCTGAATTAAGGATGGACTCAGAGGAATATAAAATAATAGTTCCCACAATTTTAAAACTAAAAAAATTAGGGATTAACATCAAAGGACCGTTAATTGCTGATACTTTGTTCATTAATGATTATAAAAAATTTGACATAATTATAGGTATGTTTCACGATCAAGTGCTTGCGCCTTTCAAGGCAATCTTTAAATTTAGTGCTGTAAACATTACACTGGGACTCAAGTATTTAAGAGTTTCACCGGATCATGGGACTGCTGTTAACTTAATAGGTAAAAATAAAGCTAGTATAGATAGTTTGCTTGAATGTATAAGCTTTGTAAATAAATTTGGAAAATGAAGTATGCCAAAAAGTCTCTTGGTCAGAATTTTTTAGTAGATCAAAATATAATAAAAAAAATAATTAATTTAACTGAAATTTATAATAAAAATATAGTTGAAATTGGACCTGGTGAAGGAGCTTTAACCGAAGAAATCCTTAAAAGAAAACCAAAATCCTTATTGGTTGTTGAAAAAGATCATAATTTAGTAAAAAAATTAAAAGACAAATATTCTAATAATAAATTAATTAAAATATGTAATGCAGATATTTTGAAGTTTGATATTGAAAAAATTCTTAACAAAAACTCTGATATTATTGGAAATTTACCTTACAATATATCTTCTCAAATTCTCGTAAAATTTTTAAAATTTAATAAATGGCCACCAAAATTTAACAATCTAATACTTATGTTTCAAAAAGAATTAGGTGAAAAAATTATTGGTAATTATCCTTCTTCAGGTTATGGCAGGTTATCAATCCTATCAAATTATAGATTGAATATATTGGGAAAATTTTTTGTCTCACCCAATTGTTTTTTTCCTAAGCCAAAAGTAACTTCAATGGTAATTCATTTTCAGCCAAAAAGTAAAATTTTATTCAATATTAAACATATTTATAATTTAGAAAAAATTACAAATATTTTTTTTTCCAATAGAAGAAAAATGATTAATAAAAGTATTAAAAAGGTACTTAATAATGATAAAATAAAAAAACTCCCTGACTTACAAATTAATCTTAGACCTTCAGATATTAAACCTGAATTTTATTATAGAATTACCGAGTTGTATGAGAAAAAATAGAAATTTTTTTTTTTTTACTTACAATTATATTCTCTAATTGTTTAAAACAAACATCAAGATTTTTATTAATAATTATATAATCGTAGTCATTCCAATGTTTGATATCATCATCGAATGATTTAAATCGTTTTTCTATTTCTTCATTGGTGTTTTGATTTCTTTTAATAAGCCTTTTTTTTAGCTCTTCCTTATTGTCTGTGATTAAATAAATCTTTATCAAATTTAGATTTTTAAATTTTGATAACTGCTTCGTACCCTGCCAGTCTATATCGAATATAATATCACTATGCAGTATAGTTTCGTCAACATTTTTTTTTAAAGTTCCATAATAATTATCAAAAATTTTCGCATGTTCATAAAATTTATCTTGATTAATTAATGCTTCGAAATCTTTATGAGATACAAAATGATAATCAACGCCATCGACTTCATTTGACCTGGGTAATCTTGTTGTATGTGAAACTGAAATTTTAAAAGTTTGGTATTTTTGTTGAATTTTTTTCGTAAGCGTAGTTTTCCCTACACCTGACGGAGAGGACAATATAACCATGATATTTTCTCCATCATGAATCATTTTTTAAGTTCTAATATTTTTAACTAGCTTTGCTCTCAATAAATTTAATTGCATCACCAACAGTTAGAATTTTTTCTGCTTCACTATCTGAAATTTCGGAACCGAACTCTTCTTCAAAAGCCATAACTAATTCTACTGTATCTAAACTATCTGCACCTAAATCATCAATAAAACTTGCTTCTTCTGTAACCTTTTCTTCTTCAATACCTAAATGGTCTGCAACAATTTTTTTAATTTTTCCTTTAACATCTTCTGACATGAAATCCTTTCGTATATGTTTGATTTCTTAATAGATTATTAAATAGAATTGTCAAGCCATATACATTCCACCATTAACATGTATCGTTTCTCCATTTATATATCTAGCCATATCTGAAGCTAAAAAAGCTACGCAATTAGATACATCTTCTCCTGTACCAAGATTTCCTGATGGAATTTTGTTAATAAGAGTTTTTTTAAATTCTTCACTGATTTTATCAGTCATTTCAGTTTTAATAAAACCTGGAGAAACACAGTTTATGTTAATATTTTTTCTTGCATATTCTATAGCCAAACTCTTTGAGAAAGCTACCATTCCTGCTTTAGATGCAGCGTAATTTGCTTGACCTAAATTTCCTGTATGACCAACTATTGATGTTATATTAATTATCTTTCCATATTTTTTTTTTAACATTTTTTTAATAGCGTATTTGCACATTAAGAAACTTGAAGTTAAATTTATGTCTAGAACTTTTTTCCAATTTTCTTCAGTTAGCCTTATTGAAAGATTGTCTAGGGTAATACCTGCGTTATTCACAAGAATATCTAGGCCATCTAATTTTTTATTTATTTTTTCGATAAATTCTTCGATTTTATCATGATCATCTAATTTAAATTTTTCAATATGTATAGCTGTGAATTTTTTTTTTAAATTGTTGAGTTTTTCTTCATTCGTTCCAGTTGCAACAATTGTTGCCCCTAAATTATTAAATTTTTCAACTAGATGGTTGCCAATACCTCCTGTGGCTCCTGTAATTAAAACTTTTTTATTTTTTAAATTCATCTTGTAAATTTTTAATATCAGTTATTGAATTAATTGAAAAGCAATTTGAATTTTTTATCGTTCTTTTTACCGTTCCAGTCAAAACTTTTCCTGGTCCCACCTCAATAAAGTTTGTTACGCCATTTTTTGACATATTAATTATACTTTCACGCCATTTAACTGTTGATGAAATTTGCTCTATTAATAATTTTTTTATTATTTCTGTATCGCTTTCTACTTTTGCTGTCACATTATTAATAACTTTAAATAAAAGATTGTTAAATTTTGTATTGTTAATTTTTTCTTTCATTGCTTCAGCGGCGGGTTTCATTAATGAGCAATGAAAAGGTGCGCTTACTTTAAGTAAAATTGACTTTATTTTTTTCTCTTTTAAAGATGTTTGCAATATCTGCACACTATCTTTATCTCCGCTTATTATCACTTGTCCATCTGCATTATCATTTGCTATTTCGCAAATACCTTTTTTATTATCCCTGGATTGAATTAAATTGTTAATCTCGTTAATTGACATGCCTAGCACTGCAATCATGCTTCCTTTTCCAACAGGAACCGCTTCTTGCATGGACTTTCCTCTTTCACGTAATAAATATAAGGCATCATTAAAATCCAGCGCACCAGCACAAACTAGAGCACTGTATTCACCCAATGAATGGCCAGCAAAATATTTAAATGAATTAAAATCAAAATTAAACTCATCTTTTAAAACTTTAAAAATTGAATAACTAACGGTTAAAATTGCTGGCTGAGTATTTTTTGTTAATTGTAGTTCAACTTCGGGTCCTTCAAGGATCATCTTTGAAATCGGGTAGTTTAAGTTTTCATCCGCTTGTTTAAATATTTTTTTAACAAGGTCAAAATTCTTATAAAACTCAGATCCCATACCAACTACCTGAGACCCTTGTCCTGGAAATAATAAAGCACTCATTATATAAGTTTAATCAATAATTATTAGTATTGCTATAATTCTTCATTATAGTATAAACCAGTTTTTACAAATAATTAAGAAAACTTAATTAACATAAC
>MDTF01011114.1_pt1 | contig 10445 bp, 10 predicted proteins | sample 811191 | NCBI WGS metagenome assembly MDTF01 (sample SAMN05326649, study PRJNA326480) | marine metagenome | isolation source: seawater | place: Southern Ocean | collected 2011
CCACTCTTACCCACATTCATGGAGGTCAAAAGCTCCACTTGTTCATAGAGCAACTCCACAATGGTTCATTTCCATGGAAAGCCATGGTCTAAGAAAAAAAGCTTTAAAAGCTCTTGATGACACCACATTTTATCCAGATAAAGGCAGGGAGAGAATCAAGGCAATGATTAAGACACGACCTGACTGGTGTGTTTCGAGACAAAGAGTTTGGGGAGTTCCATTGCCAATATTTGTTCATAAAATTACTAAAGAAATCTTAGCTGATGACGAAGTAAATGAAAACATCGCAAGTATTTATGAAAAAGAAGGCTCTGATTGTTGGTTCTCTGATGATCCACAAAGATTTTTAGGGAATAAATATAAAGCAGAAGATTATGACAAAACAAGTGACATTGTTGAGGTGTGGTTTGATAGTGGGTGTACACACGCATTTGTGTTAGAAAAAAGAGAAGATCTTCAGTGGCCTGCATCTATGTATTTGGAGGGATCTGATCAACATAGAGGATGGTTCCATTCGTCATTATTAGAATCTTGCGGAACAAGGGGTAGAGCTCCCTATGAATCAATTTTATCACATGGTTTTGTCGTAGATGGCAAAGGCCTTAAAATGTCTAAATCTGTTGGAAATGTAATAGCACCAGAGGATATTTTAAAAAAATATGGTGCGGATATTTTAAGAATATGGGTTGCATCATCAAATTATGAAGAAGATCTAAGAATTGATTATTCTATTTTAGAGCAGCATGCAGATTCCTATAGAAAGATTAGAAATACATTTAGATATTTACTTGGAAACTTAAATGATGATTTTAAGAAAATTGATTTAGAAAAACTAGATTTAAATCAATTACCAGAGCTAGAACAATATATGCTTCATAGAATTCATGATTTAAATAAAAACTTTGAAAATTATTTTAAAACATATGATTTTCACAATCTGTATAAAGAACTTTTAAATTTTTGTACTGTAGATTTATCGGCTTTTTATTTTGATATAAGAAAAGATGCGCTGTATTGTGATTCAAAAGTTTCAGAGAGAAGAAAAAGCAGTATTATTGTATTAAATATAATTCTAGAATCATTGATCAAATGGTTTGCTCCTATACTTTCTTTTACTACAGAGGAAATTTTTACATTATTAAATCAAGATAAAAAAAGTATCCATTTAGAAAAATTTATGAAATTTCCGAAGTCATTTGAAAATGAAAAATTAAATAAAAAATGGGTTGAATTAAAAAAGATTAGAGATATTTGTAATATCAGTATTGAAGCTAAAAGAGCCAGTAAAGAAATTGGATCTAGTCTTGAGGCAAATTTAATAATTAGTTTAAACGAAAAATTATTTAAGATTACCGAAAATACAAACTTTTCAGAACTATGTATCACGTCTGATGTAAAAATAAAAAAAAGTGGAACAGACAAGGTAACAGCTGTAACGATAAAAGCTGAAGGTGAAAAATGTTCAGTATGTTGGAAAATTAATAAAAATGGATGTGAGAGACATCCGGTCTAGATAAAACTTGAATGTTAAAGTTAAATTTTAAAGCAATCCTATTAAATTCTGTAATGTTTTTTACTATATTTTTTATAGATAGAATTTCAAAAATGTACGTAATAAGTATTGCAGAGCTAAATAATAAAGTAGATGTATATCTCTCTCCATATTTAAATCTCTATTTAATTTGGAACAAAGGAATTGCATTTGGTTTTCTGTCATTTGATGGAAGCTTGATATACAATTTAATTAGCACAATTATAGCAATTATTATTTTAGTGGTTCTTCTATTAATTATAAAAAGCAAAGGTATTAAAAGATATTCATTGATCTTTGTGCTAGGTGGGGCTGCAGGGAATCTTTTTGATAGAATATATTATTCAGCAGTTCCAGATTTTATTGATTTTCATATTGGCGGTTACCATTGGTTTATATTTAACATAGCAGATATATTTATTACTTTTGGCGTTATTTGCCTTATATTATTGGAGTTAATGTATAAAAAGAGGATAAAAAATGAAGATAATTAAAATAATAATAGCCATTACTATTAGTGTTGTATTTTTACTGGGATGCCAAGACGTCAAAGATGGCCTTACAGGAAAAAAAATAAGCAAAGGTGAGGAGTTTTTAATAAAGAAAAAAAACCCTTTAGTCGTACCACCAGATTTTGATCAATTACCACAGCCAAAATTAGAAGAGGACTCAGAAAATACAAATGAAACTGAGAGTGAGCAGGAGAATATTAAAAAAATTTTAGGAGGTGACACAGAAACAAATACCTCAAATGAGTCAATAAGCTCAGGTAATAGTACAGAAAATTCAATCTTAAAAAAGATTAAAAAGAACTAATGTTAACCAAAAATATTAGTTTCAAAAATTTTAAATTAAAAAAAAATAAAAAAAAAATTAAAAATGATTTAAAATTATTTTTAGAAGAAGATCATGAAGTAATCAAATCATTAAACCTAAATTATAAATATAGTTATGATAAAAAAATTATCGCAAAATTAAAAAAATATTCTCATATAAAAGTTATAGGAATGGGAGGTTCAATATTAGGAACAGAGGCTATTTATGCCTTTTTAAAACACAAAATTAAAAAAAAATTTAGTTTTATTAATAATCTTCAATCTAACTTAAAATTAGCTGAAAATAGGAACAAATGTGTAAATTTAATAGTGTCTAAATCAGGGAATACATTGGAAACAATATCTAATGTAAATATTATCATAAAAAAAAAAGATAAAAATATTTTTATTACAGAAAATAAGAATAGTTATCTATTCTTACTAGCACAGAAAATGAAGGCTGAAATTATTCATCATAATAATTTCATAGGTGGAAGGTTTTCAGTTTTATCTGAAGTAGGAATGCTACCTGCAGAATTAATGGGATTGAATGAAAAAAAATTTAAACAAATAAATAATTTAGTCAAAAATAAAAAATTTATAAATTCACTAATTGAGAATGTTAGTAATACTTTATATTTTATAAAAAAAAAAAAAACTTAATTCAATTATTCTTAATTACGATGATAAAGCAGATAATTTATTCAAATGGTATCAGCAATTAATTGCTGAAAGCTTAGGCAAAAAAGGAAGAGGTCTTTTACCAATAGTTTCTACTATGCCTAAAGATAATCATAGTCTCATGCAACTTTATTTAGATGGTCCAAAAAATAACTTTTATACTTTTTTTTATTCAAATGAAACAAAGTCACAACGGATTAACAATAAAGAAATCCTATCATCACATAATTATTTAAAAAACAAAAGTCTGGATAAAATAATAGAGTCTCAAAAGTTAGCTACAGAGAATGTTTTCTTAAAAAAGAATATACCCTTTAGAAGCTTTGAAATTTTGAATAGAGATGAAAAAACTTTAGGTGAATTATTCTGTTTTTTCATATTAGAAACTATTTTAATAGGTAGGGCTTTAAATATTAACCCCTTCGATCAACCATCTGTTGAGCTGATAAAGAGTGAAACAAGAAAAATCTTAATTTAAATATAGTTTCCAAAAATAACCTTTGAAATTCCGTATGTTTTCTCTTCCAGGATTTTAAATTCAATTGGGAATTCATCTTTCTCACTTTTGTGTCTGTGAATAATTACTATTCCTTCTGATTTTAATAAATTTGCATCGTTTATTTTATCCAATAATATAGAAAGATTCTTTTCTTTATATGGAGGATCCATAAAAATAATGTCAAATTTTCTCTCCAAAGATCGAAAATTAAAGTTTTCAAATATATTTTTTTCAATTATTTGGGACCTATTTTGATAATTTAAATTAAGAATATTTTTTTTTAGAATCGTTAAAACTTCTTTATAATTTTCCACAAAAGTTAAAAAGGATGAATTTCTAGATAAACATTCCAATCCAAATGAACCAACACCTGAGAATAAGTCTAAAACATTTGAATTTTCTAATTCAATATTAAATTTATTAGAATGTAAAATTATATTAAATATAGATTCTTTAGTTAAATCTTTTAGAGGTCTTGTGTTATCATCTCGCGGTTCAAGAATTTTCTTACCTTTAAAATTTCCAGAGATTATTCTCATTCATCTATCACTTTATAGCCAATATCTTTCCTGTAAAAGCCATTGTTCCAATTTAATAATTTAATTAATTCAAATATACGAACTCTACTTTTGAAAAAATTTTCTGACAGACAAACAAAATTTAAAACTCTTCCACCAACTGAATAAACCTTATCTCCAAATCTTTTTGTACCAGCGTGATAACAGTATTCATCTTTTTTAAGTATAAGTTTATCTATATCTTCAATTAAAGTATCTCTCTTAAAATTATCAGGATATCCTTTGGAGCACAAAACAATACACAAGCTTTTTCTATTGTGCCATTTTATTGTTGTCTCATCTAATTTTTTATTACAACAGGCTAAAAAAATTTCAAGCATATCAGAATTCAGTTTGGGTAAAATAGTTTGACATTCAGGGTCTCCCATTCGAACATTATATTCTATTAAGTAGGGCTCATCTTTTACAATCATAAGACCTGCATATAAAAAACCTTTATAATTAATTCCAATATCGCGAAGACCCTTTATTGTAGGGTTTATTATTCTCTCTATTATTTTTTTTTCTAATTTATTATTAATTAATCTTGAAGGAGAATATGCTCCCATCCCACCAGTATTTTTTCCTTTATCACCTTCCAACACTCTTTTGTGGTCTTGGGCAGTTTGAAATGTTTTTATGGTTTTCCCATCAGTTATTATAAAATAACTCATTTCTTCACCTTCAAGAAATTCCTCAATAAGTAGATTTTTGGCTATACCAAATTTACCTTTAAATATTTCTTCTATTCCAGATTTAGCTTCTTCTTTATTAGAGCATATATAAACCCCTTTACCTGAAGCAAGTCCATCAGCCTTTATTACTAAAGGATAATTAGTTTTTTCTATAAATATATTTGCCTCTTTAATATTTTCAAAAATACCAAATTTTGCAGTTGGTATGTTATATTTTTCACATAAATTTTTAGTAAAAATTTTTGATCCTTCTAGTTGAGATGCCGCTTTACCAGGTCCAAATACTTTTATATTGTTGCTTTCTAAAAAATCCACTATTCCATCAACCAATGGTTTTTCAGGCCCTACAATTATTAACTCTATTTTATTTAATACTATGAAATCTTTCAGTTCGTTAAAATTTTCTAAATTTAAGATGATATTTTTTGCAATTCTTGAAGTTCCAGCATTACCAGGAAAACAATATATTTGGCCAATATTTTTTGACTTATTTAAGGAAAGACATATCGCATGTTCACGGCCACCACTTCCTATTATTCCAACTTTCATATAATACTATATAAACTAAAAATGAAAAAAAAATTAGCCAAAATAAAATATTTACCTAATAATTTTCAAATTCTTGAAGAGGGAGACCATGTAATTTGTGCGGTATCAGGTAAGGATATAAGATTAGAAGAATTAAACTATTGGAACGTAGAACTCCAGGAGCCATATTATTCTTATAAGGAAGCCTCAGTAGTAAGAGAAAAAATTAAATAACAATTATCATCGTTTCCAACGATTGTGAGTCCAAATCCACTGTTCAGGGTTTTTTAAAATCATTTTTTCAAGTATGGCATTTAAATCTGATGTAATAAACTCTACAGTGTCACTCTCTGAATATTCAATAGGTTTGTGAATAGTTAGTTCAAAATTTATATTTTTTATCCTTTCAATATAAATAGGAACTATTTTGCATTTAAATTTTTTAGCAAACTGCGCTGGGATAGTTGTTGTAAGAGCTCGATCTTTGAAGAAATTACACATAATGCCCTCTGATACTCTTTGATCTATCATTAGTGCAATCGATGAACCTTTTTTAAAAAAAGATAATAAATGTTTTGTGCCAGAAATACCTTTTTTAACTTGATTCTTGCAAATATATTTTTTTCTAATTCGCTCCATCACAAAATTCAAAAACTTATTATTAAGAGGTCTATAAACAGCAACTAGTTGAATGTCAGACTTTTCTATATGCATTGCCATTAGTTCAAAATTACTAAAATGTCCTGAAACAAATATTACAGACTCATTATTTTTTTTTATTTTTTCTAAAATTTCTTGTCCTCTTATTTTTAAATTAGCGTCTAAACCAGAGCCTCTAAAATCTTTTATAAAAATATATTCAGATAAAATTCTGCCGTAATTTTCCCACATTTTTTGTATAATTCTTTCAAGGTCAATAGAATTTAAATTTGGCATAGCTTTAATTAAATTTGATTTTATTATTTTTTTTGATCTAAAAAAGGGCCCAATAAAAGAAAATATTTTGCTAGAAAAATTTGATGCATTCTTTATTCCTAAAATCTTAAATATTAAGAAAAAAAATATAATAATTAAAAATTGAAAAAAATATTTTATAGATTTCATATCTTACCCTTTAACAAAGATATTAAACCATCTGCATTTTTAATCTTTAATTCCATTTCTATAAATTCAATATTTTTTAATAATGAGTTGTCATTTAATATTTCTAGTCTTGTGTAATCTTTTTCTGTTGTAATAATTTTTGCATCTAATCTCTTAGCAGTATGCAAAATTTTTTTTATATCATCATGACTGTACATATGGTGATCTGGATACTCCAATAATTTAACTATTTTAATTCCATTATTAGTTAGGGTTTTGTAAAAATTTAAGGGAATACCTATACCTGCAAAAGCCACATATTTACTTTTTTTATCTAATTTATCAATATTTTTTAAAGAGTATGTTGAACTAAATATTTTAATATCCTTATTTTGTTTTTTAATTTTTTCTACAATATCATCTGTATTTTCATTGTTACCATTTAAAAAAACTGCATCATATTTTTTTAAACTATTAACTTTTTCTCTTAGCGGTCCTGCTGGTATTAGCATTCCATTTCCAATAAAATTTTCAGCATTAAAACATACAAATTTTAAATCATAATTTATTGAATTATCCTGCAACCCGTCATCAAAAATTGCTACATCAAACTTTCCACTTGCTTTTTTTAGAGACCTTATTCTTTGTGTATCAGATAATACATTTCCATATTTTTCTAATAATTTATATTCATCATAACTTTTGGTGTAATATTTTTTTATAAATACTGTTTTGAAATTCAAATTACTTAACATCTGACTTATCATAATTGCAGATGGTGTTTTTCCAGTGCCACCTATATAAATATTACCAACACAAACAGTCTTTAGATTTTGGCCAATTTTTACTCCAGAATATATATTTTTATTTCTTTTTAGCTGATTGTAGAAATTATTAATTATGACCGGAATAGTAAATGGTAATAATAGAATGGAAAATATATTAGGCTTTTTATAGTCCCAAAATTTAGGTTTTTTTATTATCATTTTTTATTAATAAAAAGTTTACCTCTTTTGATGTTAAATTTAAAATTTTATTACCTAGATTCTTAATCTTATTTTTTATATTTTGAGAATTGCTTTTATCCTTAAATAGTTTATCGACCTTATTTATAATTTCTTGTTGGTTACTCACTTTATGAGATACTTTATGTTGGCTTAATAAAGAGTATATTTCTTGAAAATTTGAAACATTTGGACCATGTAAAATTTTACAACCATATATTGCTGGTTCCAAAGGGTTTTGCCCACCATGTTTAATTAACGATCCACCTAAAAATACCGTTTTGCAAAATTTAAAAAAAGGTTTTGATTTTCCATATGAGTCCACTAAATATATGTCAGTATCAGCCCCTAAGTTTTTATTTGATTTATGTGTATGGACTTTAAGATTTAACTGTTCCATTTCTTGGATAATTTTATTTGTTCTATCAATATGCCTCGGTATTATGATTGTTAGTAAGTTTTTATACTTTTTTCTAAGTTTTTTATGCACAACGCCACAAATTTTTTCTTCTGTATTGTGAGTGCTTGCGGCACACCACACTCTACGTAACAAGAGCTTCTTTTTAATGACACTATCTAAAAATATTTCTTTTTTTTCAGTTTGAGCAAACTTTAAATTTCCAATATATTTTATTTTTTTGGCTCCTAGTAATTTAAGATGTTTTATTGATTCAAAGTTTGAAGACAAACAAAGATCAAATTTATTAAAAATTGTTTCTGAGCTTGAAATAAAAAACTTCCATTTATTGAAAGATTTTTTGGTTATTCTTGCATTTATAAGTCCTAATGAAATATGTCTTTTTTTAATATTTGTTATCATATTTGGCCATATCTCTGAATCTATAAAAAATGCAGCTTTTGGCTTCCAATAATTTAAAAATTTTTTACTATGAAAATTAGTATCAATAGGAAAAAATTGATGAACTGTTTTTTTTAGTTTTAGGCTATCTAAAATTTTTGAAGAACTTAATGTATTTGTTGTTACTAAAATCTGGTTTATCTTTTTATTTTTTTCTAACTTTTCAATTAATGGTATTATACTTAATATTTCTCCTACGCTCGCACCATGAAACCAAATTAAATTTCCTTTCCTTCTCTTTTTTGAAAAAAAACATAATTTTTCCTTAAATCTATTTGGGTCCTCTTTCTTTTTTAATAAACGAAAAAAAAATATTATTGGTGAAATAATAAAAATTAAATTAATAAACAGACGATAAACAAAAACCATTTTTATTTACTAACTTGTTTCTCATAAAAATTTCTATAAATATCTGAATTATCTAACAATTCTTTATGATTACCCTCGTCAATAACCCTTCCTGAATCAATAACATAAATTTTATGAGATCCTAGAATGGTAGATAGCCTGTGCGCAATTACAATTGTTGTTTTATTCTTTGTTAATGTGGTTATAGCCTTTTGAATTTTATCTTCTGTCTCTGCATCTAGCGATGAAGTGGCCTCATCCAACAAAATGATTGAACTTTTTTTCAACATTGCCCTAGCGATGGATAGTCTTTGTTTTTCTCCACCAGATAGCCTAACCCCATTTTCACCAATCATTGTATCATATTTATTTGGAAGCTTTTCAATGAATTCACTTGCAAATGAAAGTTGGGCTGCTTTTTTTATCTCTTCATCAGTTGCCATCAGATTTGCATAAGCAATATTGTTTTTAATAGTGTCATCAAATAAAGTTGTATCTTGACTTACTAACGATATATTTTTTCTTAATGACGCAATTTTTGAACTATATATTGATTGATTATCAATTAATATATCTCCAGACATTCGGTCATAAAATCTTGGAATAAGGTTTAATATTGTGGATTTTCCTGCTCCACTAGATCCAACTAAAGAAGTGGTTTTACCCCCTAAAAATTCTAGACTTACTGATTTTAAAACTTTATTTTTTTCATTGCCATAACAAAAATCTATTGCTTTAAAAACTATGTTTCCATCTACAATTTCTAAATTCTGGTCACTTTCCTTATCAGAGATTAAATTTTTTTCATCTATTACAGGAAGAATTCTTTTTGCAGCTGATAAACCTTGATTAATTGCCATATTAAGAGTGGCAAGAGATCTTACTGGCTGGTAAGCTAGCATCATTGCAGCTAAAAAAGAAAAAAAGTTGTTTATACTTAACTCATCATTAATAATTAATTTTCCAGAGTAAAAAATTAAGCCAGCAATCATTATGCCAGTCAAAGTTTCCATTATTGGTGATACTCTTACGAATACTGTTCCAATTTTTATAGATTTTTCCATTACATCATTAATTCGTTCTTCAGATTTAATTTCTTCATATTTTTCATTTTGAAATATTTTTATAAGTTTATGATTTTTAAACATTTCCATTAAATAAGTTACTAGTTTTTCAGATCTCTCCATAGCTTCTGTTGAAACTTTTCCAATTCTTTTACCTAAACTTTTTGCAGTTATGCTTGCAAGTGGAATCATTATCATTGCAAAAAGTGCTAGTTTCCAGTTTTGATAAAACATTACACCTAGTAACCCCATTAGAGTGAGACTATCTTTGAATAAATTAAGAACTGCTACAGTAATTAAATTCGTAATCATACCAACATCATTAAGAAGATTGGCAATAAACCCACCTGAATGCTTACTGTCAATTACTTGAGTATCTGCTCTAAGAAGAGTTTTCATCATATCTGACTGAACATCTTTTTTTACATTTTCACCAACTGTTATCATAGTAACCTTAGCAAGATAAAGGGAGATACCCTTTGTCGTGAAAGCTATAATTATACAGATAGGAATAATTATTATAAGAGTTTGATCTTTTTCAATAAATATTTTTTCTATAGCAGGGTCTAAGAGCCATGCAATTGATGAGGTGCTTGTAGCCACAAATAAGGAAAGTAGTACTGCTAAAAATATTTTCTTTAAATATTTTTTAGTGTAATCATGGTAGAGTCTTTTTATTACTGGTATTTCTTTGAGCATGCTTATATTTTACCTATTAATAGATTAATAAAAACCATTAAACCAAGGAAATTACTACTCTTAAAAATTTTATAACAACTAC
>MDTF01018927.1_pt1 | contig 10444 bp, 9 predicted proteins | sample 811191 | NCBI WGS metagenome assembly MDTF01 (sample SAMN05326649, study PRJNA326480) | marine metagenome | isolation source: seawater | place: Southern Ocean | collected 2011
TAGCAATGTAATGCTAGATTATATAATGAAGGTTGGGGGAATTTATTAGCTATAATTATATAATTTTATTTTTTACTGCATACATTACTAAACCTACTGAGTTTTTCACATTTGTTTTCTTTAGTAAATTTTTTCTGTAGGTGTCAACTGTACTTTGACTTATATTTAATATTGATGCAATTTCTAGCGAACTATGTTCTTGTGAAATTAATTTTAATACTTCCGTTTCTCTATTGGTTAAAATGTTTACTATTGTACTCTCTGGTCTATTACCTAATTTTACGTCTTTTTTTGTAAAGAGTTTTAGAAGATTATTCTTAATAGTATCACTGAAATACTGCTCGCCACGGTAAACAGCTTTGATAGCATTTATAATATGTTCACCAGCACTATCTTTAGAAAGAAAACCACTAGCTCCAAGATTTATCATTTCTTGCACAAGCTTTACATCATCATAACTAGAAAGTATAATAACTTTGATATTGATATCATTTAATTTAAATAATTTTAAAACTTCAATACCGTCGTAATGAGGCATATTAATATCTAAAATTAATATATCAGCAGTATTACATACTGACCAATCAATAACTTCTTTTCCAGTTAGGGAATATCCTTCTAATTCTATCTCTTTTTCTGTATTAATGACTGCAATAATACCTTCTACTAATATCTTATGATCATCAGCGACATGGACTTGTATTTTTCTTTTCATTGTACAACAAAAGTAGGTATGAATTTAATATCTCACAATCCCTAATTTTAGTTAGGCTCAAGACATCCCTATTTATAGGGACTAAATCTGTAATTGTTATACTTTTTTGTAAGTGTGCTAAAAAAAAACCAGAGTGTAAACTCTGGTTAATCGCATTAAATATACTAATGTTTAAGGTCTATCGTAATCTATCTACAGATTTTACAAGATCCTCATCCTTCTTAATTGCTTTATTTGCAATCACAGAAAGCAAAATAACAAAAAAAGGTATGAACATTCCAATACCTTTCTCAGAAGAGGCTTCTCCAGGTATGTTTAGAGATAAAAAAATCAATATTCCTAATAAAAAAAGATTGATCAAGATTATAATACGCACAAACACAAATTGTAATTTCCTTTTTTTATATTGAAAAATTGCAATTAGGGCAATTAGTGCTGAAACACAAAGAAGCACAGGAACTAGCTTGGCTAGAACTGCATTATCTACTAATAAATCGAAAGCGTACACTTTTTTTTCTGAAAAATTCCACAGTTTTAAAAAAAAAGGCATCGCTGTAGATAGGATAATAATTAGAAATAGATAAATTGTTTGTATTCTTTGTATCATTTTTATTAGCGTTTTGCAAAATTATAATTTTATTTATTAAAAAAGAAACATAAACATTTAAAATAATTATATATATTTGCTGTAATTGAACTACACTACTAAAATTGTATATAACTATATACATCACTTATAAAAATCGAAAAAACTTAATAAATCTTTTTCAATAAATAAGAATCTTAATTTAACTTAAAAATTTATGTTCGAAATTTCTGAACTAAAAGCAAAAACACTTGCTGACTTGCAGAAAATTGCTAAATCTGTTGGCTTAACCAAAACTAGCCAATTAAAAAAATTAGACCTTGTGTATCAAATTCTAGACATACAAGCTGCATCTCCCTCTAAAGGAGAAACTATTAATGAAAATCCTAAAGCTAGGATAGAAAAACCTAGAAGAAAGAGGCTAATTAAAAAAGTTTCTTCAGAAGAAAATAAAGTTAAAAATACTTCTTTACCAGAAAAAGTTTTAACAGAAAAAAAATCACCAGAATCAAATATTACATCTGAAGAAAATTTGGTTAAGAACAAAAAAACCAACCTTAATACCAATCTGTTAGAAAAATCAACTGTGGATAATAGGAACGAGGATACTAAGAACTTGGTTACCAAAAATCCGGAAAACAAAACTGATGATACTAAGACTGTAGAAACTAAAAGTTTGGATAATAGGGCTGTAGAAACTAAAAGTGTGGATAATAAGACTGTGGATAATAATACTGTGGATATAAAAAACACTACTGAAGAAAAACCTATTCACAACAAACCTAAAACACCTCACAAAAAACCTAAAACACCTAATAATAGGGATAGAGATAGGACTCCTAAAAATCAAAACCAACGAAATACAAATAATGGGAATAAATATAAAGACCCTGACTTTGAATTTGATGGAATTATTGAAAGTGAGGGAGTATTAGAAATGATGCCTGATGGATATGGTTTTCTTCGTTCTTCAGATTATAATTATTTATCATCTCCGGATGATATTTATGTTTCTCAATCTCAAATAAAACTATTTGGATTAAAAACTGGAGATACCGTTAGGGGTAATGTGAGGCCGCCAAAAGAAGGTGAAAAATACTTTCCTTTAATTAGAGTCTCCAAAATCAATGGCTTAAACCCTAACATCGTCAGAGATCGTGTTTCTTTTGAACATCTAACACCTTTGTTTCCTGAAGAAAAATTTAATTTAGCAGAAAAAGGAAGCTCTTTATCTACAAGAATTATTGACTTGTTTTCTCCAATAGGAAAAGGACAGCGTGGTATGATAGTATCACAACCTAAAACAGGTAAAACAATGCTATTAAAGGATGTAGCAAATGCTATTGCAGCTAATCATCCCGAAGTATATCAGATTGTTTTATTAATTGATGAGCGTCCTGAAGAGGTTACAGACATGCAACGAAGTGTGCGCGGTGAAGTTGTTGCTTCTACCTTTGATGAGCCTGCTGAAAAACATGTTAAAGTTGCAAATATTGTTTTAGAGAAAGCAAAACGTTTGGTAGAATGTGGACATGATGTTGTAATCTTGTTAGATTCCATTACTCGTTTAGCTAGAGCCTATAATACTGTTGCTCCAGCATCAGGCAAAATATTATCTGGAGGTATAGATGCGAATGCTCTACATAAACCGAAACGTTTCTTTGGTGCGGCTAGGAATATAGAAAATGGAGGTTCTTTAACAATTATAGCTACTGCTCTTACAGAAACTGGCTCAAAAATGGATGAAGTGATTTTTGAGGAGTTTAAAGGAACTGGAAATATGGAGTTACAATTAGATAGAAATATTTCTAATAGAAGAATTTACCCAGCTATTGATCTTATAAAGTCTAGTACACGAAGAGATGATCTTTTATTAGATTCGAAAAATGTGCAACGAATGTGGGTATTAAGAAAATATTTAGCAGATATGAACCCTATAGAAGCTATGGAGTTTATTAATGAAAAAGTTAAATTCTCAAGAAATAATGAAGAGTTTTTAATTTCCATGAACGGCTAAAAATCATTTATATGACTAAAAAAAAGCCACTACAATGTAGTGGCTTTTTTTAGTTATTAATTTAGAAGTTTAATTATTGAACACCGTGAAAACCAGCTCTGTTATCTTCTACATCAGATGTTTTCTTTAAAGCTTCAAATATATTTACAATCTTATTTTTTCTGTCTTGAGACAATCGCTGTCTGTAAGTCTCATAATTTGGTAATACTACCGCTTTTTCTTTTTTTGTAACTACAAATGCAAAAACACCCTTATTTCCATCAACTTTATTAAAAAATAGGTTTTCTTTAGCAAAGTACATAGCTCCAATTACCTTAGGTTCAAAGCCAACTCCAGTAATAGAAGGTGATTTTAGTGCAATATTATTCATTTGTTTCAGAGGTACATTATTAGTCATAGCTATATCATTTAATGAAGAACCTATCATATTAGCTTTAATAATTGCAGCTTTTTTATTGTTTAATATCGTTGTTCTAACCCTGTTGATTGCTTTTGATGAACTCATCAATCCTTTATCAGTTTTACTTGTCGATATAGCAACAACATAACCATTGTCTATGTCAAATCTTTGTGTATTACCAACTTTGGTATCACTACCAAAAGCCCATGTAATAATTTGTCTTTGTGTTCCTTGAAGTCCAGGAACTCTATCGTCCATAATTTTCAATCCGATAGCAGGTTTAGCTTGATATGACTTTTCTTTAGCTATATCATAGAAATTATTTTCTTTTAATGAAATATCTAATGCAAATTTTTCAGCATTCTGAAATGCTATATTTTCAGTATCTTGAGATGCAATAATTTCTCTACCAAAGGTAATCAACTGAACTCCTTTCTGCTTGTTCTTTTGTTCATCAATTCTGATAACATGATATCCGTATTTAGATTTCACAACACCAACTTTTCCAGTTTTATTTTCAAACATAAAAGTTGCTAAATCGATATCAAATCTGGTAGAATTAAATGAATTACTATGGGTGCTCCATCCAATATCTCCTCCTTTGTCTTTACTAGCATCTGTATTAATTATACTAGCAATCTCTGCAAATCTCTTTTTACTCTTTCTTACTAATTTATAGATACTATCTATAGATGCTTTCGCTTGTTGCTCTGTTTTTGTTGTATTTGCTGTAGCGCCTTGAGAACCTAAATAAGGAATAAAAATACTACTTGCTTTTACAGAATCTGGTCTAGAAAAAACGTTTGTTATTTTAGATATTTTGAAGTAATTATTATCTTCATATGGTCCAAATGTATTGTTTAGATTACCTTCTAAAACTAACTCTGAAATTGCTTTTGGTAGTTCATTTTGCATATAATATGATTCCTGCATTGGGATATCTGAACTGTTTTCTTCAAAAAACAAATTATAATCAGTAGAATTCTTTAAGCCTTGAATAACAATTTTCTGAGCTGTGGCTTTGTTAACATCATTTCTATCTTCTAAATAAGTTCCAACATCATTTTTGATGTCTTGTTTGTCTTCAATTGTTGGTGAAATATCAAATTTCACATAAGAGATATCTCTTGATGCTTCTACTTCAAATGCAGATGGATTCTTTTTTATATGTGCTTCTACATCACTCATTTTTATTGAAACTAAACTGTCTGCTATAGAAGTATAAGGTATAAATACAAAATCTGCACTTACCAAATCATTATCTTCTTTGTACGTGTACTCACCTTCTTTAAGTGATGCCCCAAGACCTGCTTTAATTAAATTATTATAGGTATCTCTTTTAAGATTTGTTCCTACTTCATTTATGTAATTACTCCATGCTTTCCATAGGTTTTGATCTTCGCTTTCCTTGGTGTCTTTTAAAAACTGCATGAAACTATCTCTATCAAACAAACCTACTTCATTTAAGAACTGAGGGTTTCTTTGAACGGATGGAGAGTTTATAATATTGTTTAAAACATCTGTCTCACCAATAGTAACTCCTGCTTGCTCTAATTGTTTCGTGTAAATCTTATCTTTTAAAATATTTTCCCAAACTGTTTTAGCAGCTTGCATATCTGAAACACTACTATTATTTCTTGTTTTATAAGTATCTAATGCCTCAGCATATTCTTGCCTAGATATTGTTTCTCCATCTACTTCCCCTACTTCGTTTATTTTAGAGGAGTCAAGAAAATCTGTTATTGTTGACGGATCTAGTACAAATGCAAATAAAGCTAAGCCTATAACAGCTATTAAAGCGATAGAACGGTCTCTTATTTTAGATAAAATTGCCATAAAATTAATAATTTAATTTGAATTTGCGAATATACAATTTGAGAAGTAAATAACCAACCAGAACATCTAGTATTTAATGAAAATAGAAAAGAAAAAATCGTTTTAATTATCTTCGTTATTCAGAACTTTTAAGTGAATTTCATCTATTTTAGATGAACTTACACTAATAATTGTAATTTTGTAGTTTAGGATATATAGCACTGCATCTTTTTCAGGAATACTTTCTGTATGATCTATAATAAAACCACCTAAAGTTTCGTAGGCTTCATCTTTTGGAATACTAAGATTATATTCTTCGTTTAAAAAGTCTATTTCCAATCTAGCTGAAAGTTTGAAAACTGTTTCACTAATCTTTTTGTTAGTTAACTCTTGTACATCGTGTTCATCTTCTATTTCTCCAAAGAGCTCTTCTACTATATCTTCAACTGTAATCATTCCAGATGTTCCTCCATATTCATCGACTACGATAGCTATACTTTTTCTCTTTTTCATTAGACTGTTAAGTACATCATTAATCATCATAGATTCTGGAACTATCTCCACTGGTAATAAAATAGATTTTATTGTTTTGGGGTTTTTAAATAATTCAAATGCATTTACATGACCAATAATATCATCCAAAGATGTTTTATATACTAGTATTTTAGAATATCCACTATTGATAAAAGATTCGCTAAGTTTTAAAACTGATTCATGAATTTCTATTGCTAACATTTCAGTTCTAGGAACCATAATTTCTCTAGCTTTTACCTTTTGGAATTCTAAAGCATTTTGAAAAATTTGTATTTCAGAATCTATTTCATCTTCACTATCATTTCCAATTTCTAGTTGTTCTGTGATGTAATTCCCTAATTCTTCCTTACTAAACGCAGTCTGTTGAGAATCTTTATCTGTTCTAAAAATGAATTTTAGTAATAAATCTGAGATCCCACTTATAAAAAAAGAAAAAAAATAAAGAACAACATAAAAGAAATAAGCTGGGATTGCAAATATTTTAAGCGATTCATTAGCGTACACTCTAAAAATTGCTTTAGGAAGAAATTCTGCTGTGACTAGTATTAAAATTGTTGAGATTACAGTTTGTAATAAAATACTATTAATAGCATAATAGTCTACAATTACTTTTCCCATAAAATAACTATAAATTACCAATGAAATATTGTTACCAACTAACATTGTCGTTATAAATTTTGAAGAATCCTTAGTTAACCTTGAAAGTATTTTAGGGATATAACCTTTACGTTTCTTTTCTAACTCTATGTGAAGTTTATTTGCGGAAACAAATGCTATTTCCAACCCGGAGAAAAAAGCAGATAAAAAAATTGTGCTAAGAATGATGATGATATCAATCTTCATTTATAGTTTATTTCTCTTCTCTATTTTTTTTCTAAAGTTTCTTTTAAAGAAGAATATTAGTAATATAAAGATAGAAAAACCAAGCATCAATAACGCTTTATTTTGATTGTCTTTCCATTGAATAATTGATTCGACTATGAAAATGGCAGCTATTATCAAATAACCGTATTGTAAAAATTTCCAGATGTTATTCATAATTCATTTTCGTTCGTTAAAATATTCCCTTTTGTTTTTTTGGCAACATACTTCTTTAAATTTTCCATAGACTCAAAACCAACACCAATAATTGTATCGTTAGTTTTAGTGAGCACAAAACTTTTTTCAGTAAAAAAATATTTATTTTTTTGATCCCAAAATAATTGTTCTGTCTCTAATCTTGATGCATCTGTGTGATTAATTACTACCACATTTCCTTTCAGTTCTGAAATGGATGTTTTTGAATAAGACAAAGCATAGTCTCCAAGAACAGTAATAGAGTCTTGTCCATTGTTTTCAAAATTTATAATTTTTATTCCTTCAGGAAATTCATTGTAAGGATGTTGTTCTCTATTGCTAAAATCTCTAAGGAGAGAAGTCGATAATTTAGAGGTTACTTTTCCTGAGTCTTTATAAAAATGATGTGCATCTTTTGCCACTGCTATAGGTAGATTTTTTTCTGCTAAAAAATCTCTAACTTTTTTTGAATCATTCGTACAAGCGAAAAGCATTCCCATAATAATCATTAAAAGAATGCTTTTCTTAAATATTTCAATTATTTGATTCATTATTATTTACCGCTGGAGGAAATCTTAACAGATTCATTAATCCAACATTTTACTTTAAAAGGATCTCCTTCTTTAACTCCCTCAGTAAATACAACTTTTTTGGAAGGAAAGTTTGCTTTATAATTTCTAATAAATTTTTTAGCTACAGAACTCATACTTGGATCTACCCTACTTGCTCTTAAAGCTTTGTTGTAGGCTGCAACATAAGTCATTCTTTTCTCAAATTCATTTGTTCCACATTTATTAACGGAAGATGCATAAAGACTCGCTATGAAAAGATACGCTCTTCCCATGTTAGGGTTTAAAGAAATAGCTTCTCTTGCCAACTGTCTTGCTTTTGATTTCTGTCCTCTTTTTTTAGCTGCTTGCGCAAATTTTAATTTAAAATTTGCCTTTTTGAAAGGGTCTGTCTCCAAATCAAATGCTTTCATTCTCATTTCCTGTGCTCCTGAAACATCTCCTTTTTTTGCCAATACACCCGCAACAAAAGAATATGCATCTGCAGAAGGAGATGCTTCAGCATAGGCTATTGCTAATTTTTCAAAAAGAGGATCATCAGTACACTCTTTATTAAACATTCTAGAAACTGCTCTCTTCAGCCACTTAGAGTCAGTTTTATGAATCTCAAAATCTCTTTCATACAAAGGAACTAAACGGTCACAGGTAGACAATACTATAATGATGTTATCTAATCCAGATTCTACTTGTCCCAGTGCCTTGGAGTTTATGGTATAAGCCCTTAAATTTTGTTTTTGCCTTTTATCTAATTCTTGACCAGCTTCTACTTTAGCGTTTAGGTCTCTTAATTTCTTCGCATAGTCATCTAATTTTTCTCCAACAGATTCTAATACATCATCATAAGTGTCAAAAACTTTTTGAGGATTGGTATCTTTGTTAGCATCAGTTATTCCCTGAAAATATCTATAAATATTTTTTACTCCCATTCTAGTAGGATCTAAACTGTACGCTAATTCTAATATTTCAAAAACTTCGCCATCTGTAGCTAACTTGTTTTTTACTAAAAAAGTTGCGTAATCGCTGTGAACCTTAGCTGGATCTTTTGTTGGGTAATTTTCTAATCTTTGAGTGTAAATTCTATTAATTAATGTTCTCGTTTCAGATTTATCTGTTGCTTTCTTATACAAAGCTTGAACCATCTTATCTCCTAACTTATAAATATTTATTGATAATCTAGGGCAACTATCCATTAAATACATCCAGTTAGGGTATGCATCATCAAATTTTTTAGATTGATAATCTCCTTTAAAAAGATTGTACTTAATGGTACATTCTTGTTTTGTTGCCTGTGCGTTTATAAGGTGTAACCCTAAAAAAAGAAATAGGCTTGTGGTTAAAATTATTCGTTTCTTCATTTTTTAATAGTATTTATTAATCAATTTTTCTTTTCTTAAACCAGATATCATTTAGAGATAAACTCAGTCTAAAATTAAAATAATTCTCTTCTAACAATCCGTCATCTGTAGTTCCTTTTTTACCATACTCAAAACCTAGATTTAAATTTGACAATCTATTTCCTAGAGGTAGTCCTAGTCCAAAAGATATGCCAAAATCGTTTATACCTGTAAAAGTATTAGAATTTGAGGTACCATTTATAAGAAGTCCCAATTTTTCGTATTTAAAACCTCCTCTGTAGGTTACTCTTTGCCAGTAACTAGAGATAGAGTTTGCTTTTGGAATAAAAAAACCTCCAGCAGAGATTGTGTTTGATTCTCCATATTGAAAGCTCTCAGCCGTATTGTCTAAGTAACCAGTTGCAACAAGTGCATCTTGATATTTATAATTTACTGATGCATACCATTTGTTTGTTTTTCCTAAACCTATTCCTAGTACTGTTTCAAGTGGCCTTTCTAGATTAGCGTTTAAAGGTCCAGAAAAAAGTGTGTCTCTTGGAATTTCAAACCCTGGACCACCTATAGAAAGAGAATAGAAACTTTCTTCACCTTCTGATTTTAAGGAGTTTCCTAATTTAAAAGAAGCTCCAACATGTAAATTTAAATCTTTGGTGATAGTTGTTTTGTATTGAGCTCCTAGTTTTATAGAACCACCACTTACGTTAGAATCTTCTACATTTTTAGTTGCGAGATCAACATCTTCTCTTGCATTAAGCACATAATTTTGAATATTTCCAAATAAAAAGTCTGCTTCTAAACCAACAGAAAAACCTTTAAAAATTTTCATCCCAAAACCTCCATAAATTCTGTTAACATCACCAGCACCAGAAAACTGTGTAATTTCAATCAAATCACCATCATCATTGTTTAGGGAGTTAATTAGAGAATATCCAACAGATGATGTTGGTTGCATTCCAAATACAACTGCCATTTTTTTACTCACTGGAAACGCCAAACTAAAATAACTTAAATTAGTTGAATTAGTAGATTGTTTTGTGCTAGCGTCTTTTATAGTTAAATCATTATTTAGAATACCGAACACATAGGTTGCATATCTTAATTCAGATAATGAGGCAGGGTTTACAAAGTTTAAATATCTATTACTACTGTATGCGGCACCAATACTACCCATACTTATTTGTTCTACAGTTCTTGTTCCAAACTCTTCACCAACTCCGAAATAAGAATACGGAGAAGAAGTAGATCTTTGAGAAAAAGCTTGAGCTGATATGACAACAGCTAAAAATAATATGATTTTTTTAATCATTATTGATTGTTAAATGTCAATATTTTATTTAATCCGTGTAAGAGAAAATTTTGATTCGCAAAGATGCTATTTTTTAATTGTTTGAACAAGA
>MDTF01006375.1_pt1 | contig 10440 bp, 10 predicted proteins | sample 811191 | NCBI WGS metagenome assembly MDTF01 (sample SAMN05326649, study PRJNA326480) | marine metagenome | isolation source: seawater | place: Southern Ocean | collected 2011
GGGAAGTGGGATCGAACCACCGACCTCAGGCTTATGAGTCCTGCGCTCTAACCAACTGAGCTACCCCGCCAATTTATCAATTATATATACTTTTTTAACAATGTATATCAACCTAAATTAAAATAATTTAATTAAAATTCAGACACATAATGTCAATAATTTTTAAATATTGCTTTGCAAAATATCTAGAGGAATATTTATGTCGCCTAATTGAAGGCAAGTAAAGCTTTCGGGCTTTCTGATTATAGATTTATAATTTAGGTCATTTTTTAAAGATAAGTTTTCAATAATTTTACCTGCGGCCTTCGACCTAAGTTCAGTAATTTTCGTTTTAGGCTTACAAAAAATTACATTAGCAAATCCAGCTCCGTGCAAACCTATAACATGATCAGCATTATTGAAAAGTTTAACTTGGTCATTAAAATGATAGTTGCTTAATATTACTGAACTAAAGCCATTCTTTTCTAAAATATTTTTTACATCTTCTTCATTTGTAATTTTTCTCAAATTCTTAATGTTAGATTTAGAATCCGACCTATCAATATAAAATTTTTTAGGAAACTTACCATCAGAATATTTGTTTATAGTGTTAAATTTTTCTTTTAAAAATTTAATAATCCAAGTTGGTATATTTAAAGAATCTTTAAAAGGGTCATTTAATAAATTATAGGGGTGGTCAGTAATTATAATTCTATCTGCAGCAAAATGCTTACAATATCTGCTCGATAATCTTTTATTATTAGGAATGTTTAGAATATCTAAAGTCTCAATTTGAAATTTCTCGTGCAAACTTGGTAATAAAAAATGATCAATCTTTTCAAGGTCTATTGTCTCACTAGCTAGTTTTAGCCTTGGTAAAACATCAAACAACCAATGCCAGTAGTTTGAGTTACCGCCTCCGCCTGTTAGCAAGGAAAGGACTGTTCCTGATAGTTTCCTCTGTATACTTGGAGTTCCTATTCTTAGGACAATATTGTTCTTACAGTTAGAGTTTTTATTTTCTCTATACTGAAATGATGGGCCGTCTACAATGCAGTTTTTTATTATTGCTGCAGTGTCGTGAACTCTATTAGTATATAGTCTTCCATCAATCAAATTAAATATCTTATACTTAAGCTTTTCATCTAAAATAATATTTTTTTTAATAATTTTTGTGCTGTCACTAATAATATTAGTTACACTTCCATAAAATATAAAAAATATTTTATAAACAATTAATTTATATATAAATTTTAACTTTTTTTTAATTAACAAAATCAAGAATTTAACTCTTTTTTAATATTTAAAAGATTGAAAAATTTTTCAAAATGTATTTGATAATAAAAATCATAAGCATTATTACCATGTGGTTGAGCTGCAGGAAAATATGGACATGCCTCAAGTAATCTCGGTACTTTTAGTGCCTCAGCTATTGGAAAGCCGACTGAAGAATTTGCTATAAATAATTTAGATGACTTTATTATTTGTGCCATTTCAAGGAAATCATTACAATCATGAAAAATTAAATTTGGAATTTCTTTTTTCAAATCATTAAATTCATCTAAATTTCCTACAAAATAAATATCATCTAATCTATTTAAAAATTTATAATTTATAAATTGATTTCTGTACCTAAAGGTTCTCTGTATAACAATTTTATTTTTGATATATTTATGAGAATCAACCTCAAGATAAGGAATGTCAGTGTTTGGTTGGACCCCAGTTAATTGATGGGAGTATCTAAGATTATCAAAAGTGATGTTTATAGGCAGCTCCCTAAATATATCAAAATTTATATCTATTTCTTGGTTAGCGTACGTTTCTATGTTTTTAATATAGCTCTGCGACTTCAAAAGAGGTTTGAGCATGTTAAATATTTTGTTGTTTATAAAAACTTTACCTGCCGGGTGTTTTTTGTAGTCTACGTGTAAAAATTTATCTATGCCAATATATAGGGTGCATTCGTGGTTTTTTGAAAGCTCTTTTATAGCTGGCAAGACATTAATAATGTCGCCCGCGTGTCCGGAGTGTAAAAAGGATAATTTTTTCTTAGAATCTATTTTTTTCTGAACGCTATTAATGTACGGCTCAAAATCATCCTTAAATTTTTTTAATATTTTTTGCTCTCGATATTTATGCTTATCAGTAAACTTATGCCAAAATTTTTTTAAAAACATAATTCTATAAAATTAAAATTTATAATTTTTCTTCACCTTCTTTACTTACAACGTGCGGATAAGGCATTGGAAACATAAGTTTTCCACCATTGTCTAAGTATTCTTTTTCTCTTTTAACTATTTCATCTTTAAAATTCCATGGCAGTACTATAAAAGCTGCAGGATTTATTGACCTTGCTTTCTCTTCTGATATCAATTCTATATCTGATCCCAAGCACCTGAGGCCAACTTTCTCTGGGTTTCTTTCGCTTATAAATGGAATTTTTGATTTATCCAAACCAAAGTGTTGTAATAAAATGTTTCCTTTTGTGCTGGCTCCTAAAGCTAGAACTTTTTGATTTGAATTAATTATTTTTGAGACAAAGATATTAGTAGCGTTTTTAAGTCTTGTTATTGTTTTTTGAAAATTAAGAAAGGTATTTTTATCTTTCAATTTGTAAGATTTTTCTTCTTCTTTTAAACTATTTAATTTATTCAAGTACTCTGGTTTATCATACTTCTTACAACTTTCTTTACAAACAAAAAGCCGTATACTACCGCCGTTAACAGAGTTTAATTCCCCATAAAAAAATTTTAATTTAAGTTGCTTTAATAAATATTCAAAAGAATTAATTGAATAGTAAGACAAGTGTTCATGACATATATCATAAAAATTATTATATTTTAACATTGAGGGTAGATAGCTAATTTGTACACACCAAATGCCATCTTCATCCAGAATGTTATCTATATCTTTAACAAATGTTTTTGGGTCAGCTAAGTCATAAAACATCGCACACGAAGTTATAATTTTTGCTTTTTTGCTTGAGTATTTTTTAAATTCACTTGAGTTAAAATAATTTGAAATTACTTTTATATTTTTACCTTCGTCAATATGTTTGATATTTTTTGCGGGCTCAAAACCTATTAATTCAAATTTTTTATCATAAAAATTCAATGTGGTGCAATCATTTGCACCTATATCAACAATCACTTCTCCTGATTCAGGCGAAGCAATACTTATTGATTGGTCAACAACTTTTTTTAAATCTGCTCTCATTGTGTCACTTGTGGCCGACCTATAAAAATAATTTCTATATAGTAAATCAGGAGCAGTTATTTCTAAAAGCTGTAAATGACCACAATGATCCTGGTTTTTATTCTCGCTGCATAAAACTAATGTCAAAGGTGTTTTTATTTTTGTAAGTATATTGTTTTTGTTAGATTTAACGAAAGTTGCCGAAATATACTGTTCGTCAATTTCAATAACTTTTTCTAGATTGTCATTGCCGCATAATTTGCATCTTTTTAGGTATGTAATATTTTTATTGCTTGAACTCATAATTATTAGTTTGTGTTATAAGGGCTTTTTTTATACATAATAGTTTATTATGTCAAAGATTGCCCTAATAACTGGTATTACCGGTCAAGATGGATCATATTTATCTGATCTACTATTGTCTAAAAATTATAATGTTCATGGAATAGTACGACCAGATTTTGAGCTAAATAATAAAAGCGAAAATTGGCGTATCAAGAACATTTTAAAAGATATAACTTTACACAAAGCTTCGATTGAAGATTTTGACGGTGTTTCAAAAATTATAGCAGATAATAAGCCTAACGAGATTTACCATTTGGCTGCCCAAACTAAAGATGGTCATTCTTTTGACAACGAATTTTACACTTTTAGAATAAATATAAATGCTACACACTACATGCTTTCTGCCGCAAGGCAGTTTGATAAAACAATAAAATTTTTTTGCGCAGGGTCTTCTGAAATATATGGCAACTTCAACAGTGGGCCTTTAAATGAAAAATCATTATTTGATCCAAAATCTGCATATGGAATATCTAAACTCACTTGCTTCCATTTAATTAAAAGCTATCGTGAATTCTACAATATGCAGGCGTCCACAGGAATATTATTTAATCACGAATCTCCTAGAAGATCTGCGCATTTTGTTGGAAGAAAAATAACGTGCGCGGTTGCAAAAATAAAAAAAGGTATGCAAAATACCCTTACTCTTGGTGAATTAAGCGCCAAAAGAGACTGGGGACACGCGAAAGATTATGTGGATGCAATGTGGCTCATGAATCAGCAAAAAAAAACTGAAGATTTTGTAATTGGGTCAGGAGAACTTCATTCTGTGGAAGAATTTGCTAAAAAAGCTTTTGAGCATGTAAATTTAAATTATAAAGATTATTTAAAGATTGACGAAAAATTAATAAGAAAAAAAGACTCAGTCGCAAGGTTAGCAGACATTACTAAAGCAGCAAGTTTTTTAAAGTGGACACCTAAAATAAGTTTTAACTGCATGGTTCAAGATATGGTTGAGGCTGATTTAAAAAAATTAAGTGAATAAATGATTTTAACACTAAACAAAAATGAAATTGATCTTTTTAAAAAAAAGTTGTTAAATATCAAATAAACAATGAAACAAAAAATTGCACTTATATTTGGAGTAACGGGACAGGATGGTTCATACTTAACGGATTTCCTGTTAAAAAAAAACTATAAAGTAATAGGTATAAAACGAAGGTCATCAAGCTTTAATACAAAAAGATTAGACCATATTATTAATTCAATTAAACCTATAAAAAACTTTAAATATGAATATGGAGATTTAACTGACAGTAGTAACATTGTACGATTAATCCAATCTTTTAAACCTAATGAGATTTATAATCTGGCAGCACAATCACATGTAAAAACAAGTTTTGAAGTTCCAGAATTCACTGCAAATGTCGATGGTCTTGGTACTTTAAGAATACTAGAGGCTATTAGAATATTAAAATTAGAGAAAAAATCAAAATTTTATCAGGCAACTACATCAGAAATATTTGGGAACACAGAAATCCCACAGAATGAAAAAACAACTTTTAGACCAAGAAGTCCCTATGCAATAGCTAAACTTTACGCATATTGGACAACTGTTAATTACAGAGAAGCTTATAAAATATTTGCTGTAAATGGAATATTATTTAATCACGAGGGACCGAGAAGAGGTGAGACTTTTGTGACGAAAAAAATTACAAGGGCTGTAGCCGAAATATTTAAAAATAAAAGAAAATTTTTTACTCTAGGTAATTTAAATGCGAAGAGAGACTGGGGCTCTGCTAAAGACTATGTAGAAAGCATGTGGTTGATGTTAAATGCCAAAAAACCTTCAGATTATGTTATTGCAAGCGGAAAAAGTCACACTGTTAAGCAATTTGTAGAGGAGTCATTTAAATATATTGGAGTTAAAATTTCCTGGAAAGGAAAGGGTCTGGACGAAGTTGGTTATAATTCAAAAAATGGTTCTGTACACGTTAAAATTGACCCTGTTTATTTTAGACCAACTGACATTAATGAATTAAGAGGTGATGCATCAAAAGCTCGGAGAGAACTAAAGTGGAAACCTAAAACTAATTTTAGCGAACTGGTCAAGGAAATGATGGCGTCAGATTTAGAAGAAATAAATTAATTTTTATTAATCAGGTTTATTTTTATTACAAACGTTGGTTAAATAAATCAAATAAACATACGAATATGTTTTTATTGACAGAGGTATTTTTTTGGTTTTTAATTAAGTCACTTTAAATTTTGTTAAAAATAAAATTATATGTTTTTAAGTGATATTGAAAATCTGATTACAACTTACAAAAAAAATTACTCGAGTATCAAAGAAGATTTTTTGAGGTTTCAAAACAACTTTTTCATAAATCAATATAAATTTTATAATAACGATTTAGATGCTGCAAATATCATTTTATATTTTAAAAGAAGACTTCATAAACAGATTCTACGTCAAAGAGAAAAATACCTAGATTACAATTTATCATACGAAAATTTCTGGAAAAATGGTTTTATTTTAAACATGAAAAAATTTAAAATAATTGATATATCTAAAGCTACAGGCCTACCAAAAGAAACTGTGCGTAGAAAAGTTCAAAACTTGATCGAATCAAAAAAACTCCAAAAAGAAGGTAAAATTATATACTGGAGACCTGAAAAAAAATTAGAAAATGATCTTAAGAAAAGAGATGAACATATCAATTCTTTTATAAACCTTTCTGCTAACATAGGAAATTATTTTGATAAAAAAATAACTCTTGAAGACAATAGAGCTGAATTATTAAAAAACTATTCTTTTTATGCCTACCATTATTATAATGTTCAAATTAAATATATGAAACTGTGGTTTGAAAAATTTAAAGATTTAGAGTTATTTTTTATAAGTCAGGAGCTGTCAATACAAGCAAATGCACGTTTTGCTAAAATTCACACAAACTTTGAAAATTATTACATGAATAAAACACAAAAGACTAATGGTGATGGAAGAGCTATTAGTGCTACAACAGTTTCTCAAATTACTGGCATACCTAGAGCAACCTGTGTTAGAAAATTAAATTATGGAGTCTTCAATAAAATTGCGTTGAAGAACAGGATATCAAAAAAATATACTTACGACGAGGGTATTGAAAACCTTGAGTGGAGAAAAGAAATTAGTTTAAAAGAAATGGATCTATTTTGTAGTTTTCACTTGATAGTTTTTAGAACGCTGTTCAGAATGGTATGATTAAAAAATTTAAAGAGTTAGTATAATTCCAAATACAGTTACAGCAGATACCGCCGCTACACTTAAAAGTACATTATTTTTTCTTGTTTCTTTTTCTTCTTGATTTAGTTTTTTCAACAAATCGTTAAGATTAACTTTTTTTTGACCGTACTCTTCTTGATTTTTATAATGATTGAAATTGTTTAAATTTTTTGACTTATTATTTGGTTCTGCGCTCATTACAATTATTAAACCACAAATTGTAATTTTAGTAAATAATATTCTCCTCCAAAATGGGTGTTTATCTACTTAACCTCTCTGGTATTGGCGTTAAAGCTTTCTGTAAATGGGACAGGAACAGCTATAGCATCAACAGGCTTATTTGAATATTTCTTTGGTAGATGAATTTTATATTTTTTACCAAAATTACCAATAGGAAATCCATTTGTGTTTAGATTGCCTTCATATGGAACATATCCCATTGCAATATTTTTCTTTTTTTCAGGGTGATACCAGGGCGAAGTTACAAATCCTATTGGCTTACCTATTTTAGCATCTGAAATTAACCAGAAATCTGGAGCGTATTCTTCTATGGGTTTTCCACCAAGCTCTAGACCTACTAATTGAAGTTTGTAAGTGCTATTTCCTTTTTTTAGTTCGCTTTTCATTTTTTCTAAAGCTTCTTTTCCAACATAATCAGCTTGCTTATTCCACTCTCCTTTTCCAGATAATGAAACTTGGTACCCTAAATTACACTGGAAAGGATTGTGTTCATTGTCCATATCTTGCCCCCAAGATAAAATTCCAGCCTGTATTCTTCTGTGATGTGCAGGTGCTATTACCATTAGCTTATGTTTTTTTCCCACTTTAAGGACTGTGTTCCACATATCTTCAGCGTACAAAGTAGCGTCTCGCAGATAAATTTCATAACCAGCCTCTCCTGAGAATCCAGATTGAGAAATTATACAATTTCTTCCACCGACTTTTGCTTCTGCCAAACCATAAAAAGGCATGCTGTCTAGATCGACCTGATCTCCAATCAGATCTTTCATTAAAGCTTTAGATTTAGGTCCTTGTATTTGAACGGGAGACACGTCTATTTCGTCTATATCAACATTAAATCTTTTATCTGCGTTAACGCCTTGTAAATACATGCCAATATCTGAATCTGATAAACTAAACCAAAATTCATCGTCAGCTACTCTAAGTAAAACTGGATCGTTAAGAATTCCACCTTTGTTGTTGCAAAGAATTACATATCGAGCTCTCATTGTTGATATTTTTGTTGCATCCCGGGTAATAACGTAATCGGTAAATTTTTCTGCATCAGGACCTTTTACTCTGATTTGTCTTTCAACAGCTACATTCCACATTGTTACATGTTTTTTAATTGCAGTGTACTCAACCATAGCTCCACCTTTTTCAGGCTTCACGTAACCTCGTGGATGATAAACACGGTTATATATTGTTGCTCTCCAACATCCTGCTTTCATAGACAAGTGCCAATATGGAGATTTTCTTACTCTTGTAGAAATTAATAATTCCACTTTAGTAGAGCCACTTTGTCTTAAGTTATATGGTACATGGCGATCAGATTGATCAACTGAAGATGTATGACTTATGTTATCGTAATTAATTTTTTCTAATTTAGGTTTAATTGATTTTTTTTTTTTAGTTTTATTTTTTTTTACTTTTCTTTTTTTAGGCATAATTATTTTCTTCCAACCATTTATTTGTTTCCTTAAGACCGCCAAAAGTATAAATATGAAAATTCTGTGTTACACTTTTAAGTTCATTGATTAGATTATTTGGGTCTTTTGGTTTCAATAAATCTACCGCTTGATTAATATTAGATTTAAGAAAATTTAAGGAATTTTTTGCACCAACAATACTCGCAAATTTAATTAAGTTGCTTATTTTTAAAGGCCCAGTAATTCCTACATGAACTGGTATTGATTGTTTGGAAATAAAATCAGTTATTAAAGTTGAATCTAATAACCATTGTGTGACTATATAATCAGCGTAAGGTTTCTTATTTTTCATAGCCTTCTCCAAGTCAAACTCTGATATATCAGGTGAACCTCCTGGATGTCCAGCAATTCCCACTTTAAAGCCTTCAAAAAGCCCGGTCTCTAAAAGTTGTAAAGAGCAGTGAAAATCACCAACAGGTTGCGCTCCACCTCCTATTACTAGAGCTTGTTTAATTCCACCATCTTTACACATGTTTGTATACTCTTTTAAATCAATTAAACTCTTTATAGATCTAGCTGGAAAGTGAGGCACTGGATTAAATCCCAATTTAATTAGCTCTAAAGCTTTACTTGCAACTTTTTTAAAATCGTCTCCAGGAAGCATCGTGATGTAAACATCTTTGACTTTTGGAAGAGTAGAAAGATCTGTTTTCATTGTGATTTCTAATGAAAATTTCATATGTTCTTTAGATCAGATTTTCGGGTGGTGTATATTTTAAATTAAATGCGTCAGCTACTCCCTTATAAGTAATTTCACCTTTAAATACATTTAATCCTGCAAGATAATTTTTATTTTCTTTTAGGGTTTTTTGGTAACCTTGGTCTGCCAGCTTAATCAGCATTGGAAGAGTTGCTTTGTTTAAGGCCATTGTTGAGGTTCTTGGAACACCGCCTGGCATATTTGCAACACAGTAATGAACTACGTCGTCAACTATATAAGTTGGATTAGCATGTGTGGTTGGCCTGCTAGTTTCGACGCATCCTCCTTGGTCAATTGCCACATCAACAATAACAGACCCGCGTTTCATTGATTTAATCATGTCTTTTGTTACTAATTTAGGCGCCTCTGCCCCTGGGATTAATACACCACCTATTAATAGGTCGCATTCAGAAATAAGTTTTTTTATATCTGACTTGTCACTTTGAACTGTAATAATCTTATCTCCAAATATTTCTTTAAGTTGTTTTAGTCTAGCTACTGATTTATCAACTACATAAACTTTTCCTCCCATGCCTGTAGCAATTATAGCTGCATTTTCTCCAACCACTCCTCCTCCTAATATAACTACACTTGCTGGTTCAACTCCAGGTGCTCCGCCTAGAAGTAGACCTCTGCCCTTTTGGTTTTTTTCAAGAGAATGAGCTCCTGCTTGAATTGACATTCTTCCTGCAACAGCGCTCATTGGAGCTAATAAAGGTAAGCGTCCATTATCATCGGTAACTGTTTCGTAAGCAATACAAACTGCTTTTGACTTTACTAGCCCTTCAGTTAATTCCTTAGCAGCAGCTAAATGCAGATAAGTATAAATAATTTGATTTTCTCTTATCATCGCCACTTCATTCATTTGTGGTTCTTTAACTTTAACAATTATGTCAGCTTTTTTAAAAATATCTTCAGCGCTATCGAGTATTTTTGCTCCAGCACTTTTGTAATCTTCATTTGTAAACCCAGCTTCAAAACCTCCGTTATTCTGAACTAAGACTTCGTGACCTTTATCTGTAAGTATTTTAGCGCTATCAGGTGTTAAGCCTATTCTGTGCTCCTGAAGCTTAATTTCTTTTGGAACTCCGATTATCATTTATGACTTTGCGTAGTTAGAAATGCCAGTTCTTATTTTTTCTATGATTTCATCGATATGTTTTTTCTCACATATAAATTGTGGGGCTATAATTAAAGTGTCACCTGTGGATTTAAAATTCACACCTGCATCGTAACAATGTTTAAAAGTTTGAAAACCAGCTTTTCCAGGTTTGTCTTTCATTTTAATATCTATGCCGCCCATCATTCCA
>MDTF01012961.1_pt1 | contig 10439 bp, 7 predicted proteins | sample 811191 | NCBI WGS metagenome assembly MDTF01 (sample SAMN05326649, study PRJNA326480) | marine metagenome | isolation source: seawater | place: Southern Ocean | collected 2011
TATAGTTTGGCATATCCGAATCTTTCATTTTAGTACCATCGGGCATTATGTGGAAGCCTTCCATATCTTTATTTTTTTCGACTTTACCTTCATTCTTATGATATTGAGCAAATCGATTTTTAAAAATTTCAACAAAACCTAAAAGTTTATTTCTAGTTCCTGATAGTTTAACTATGTTTTTATTAGTGTTAAATACATCATTTAGATTACCTTCTAGTATCCATGTAATTGTAACAGGAGTATATAATTGCCATTGTACTTTACCGTTATTAGAAGAATACATATTTAATTGTTTTTCATTTACTTCAGTATATTGCAATTCATTATTCTTTTTTAAAAAATATCTGTTAAATTCTCCGATTTCATAATCATTAGGAGTAGGTAATGGTTGTTGACCTATAGGCCTAATTGGTGCATTTGGAGGGTTTTGCCAATCTAAACGTCTTGCTGCCCAATATTGAGGATCTACATCATAATATGAAGAAACTATATCTTTTGTTCTATTTTGATTATTTAATATTTCTGTTTTAGTTAGAAATGTTGGGTTTTCATTATTATCATTATTAGTAGGAAATATTTGTCTTACTGAAGGTGATTGTGGTGTTGCACCTGAGTAGAATTCACCTTTAGAATTTATGAAATATCGACCAGTGTAGGAAGCACCATTTATAGTAAATTCATCTCCAATAGTATAAAGATTTGTTTTGACTTGGGAAGAAGGATAATACGGCATATCTTATGGTTTTTTAGTTATAGTCCCTGATGATAGTTGTTCTTTTGCTTCTTTTTCCTCTACACTCTTATATTGAGCATCTTTTAATTTTTTTCTTTCCTGTCTTTGTGACATATGATAATGATTACCACTTGCTGCTTTGGTTAATGATCTATATTCATCTATGTACCACCAATTTTTAGGACCTACAATAAAGCTATTTAGTACTTTTCTAACAGCTGCTTGATTTGCATCAGTAGAGGGTGATATTGTAAAATCTAAACCTCCACCTGATTCATGTAAACTTGTATACGATTTAGGTTTATTATGGTGGTATAAATCATTTCCACCTGTTATTTTAATTCTAATAGAAGGTGCGGTTGTTCTAATTGCTTTAAAGACTGCAATAGCTTGTTCAGCCATAACAGCAGTAATATCTCCACCACTAGATAGTTCACCAAATTCTTTACCATCAGGGCTAACTCCTTTAGTTCTACCTCCAAGACCATTACCTCCTGATCTTTTTTCTTCTATTTGGGAATCAGTTTTTGCATATGCTCTTACTAAATCTGCATTTGTAGTATTTGTAAAATTTTCTGCTCTTCCACCTTGGGGGTTTGCATTACCTCTTACATATGTGTCTACTGCTGAAGCAAGATCATCAAAATTATATTTACCTACAGCAAATGTTTTTGGAATAGTTATAGTCGATAAAGATGTTTCCCATTTATTATCTGATATTTCATGGTCAACCGTTGATATTAAAAATTTATAAGTTTTTGGGTATTGTTTTGGTAAAAAACCTTGCCTAACATTTATTTGATTGTAGATCTTAATACCCGACATTCCAACAAACGAAAATCCAAGGTCTATTGGTATAAAACCAATCTGACCTGAAGGGATACCTAGTTTTTTAAATAATATTTGATTAGCAGTTTTTACATAGGTTTCAAATGCTGCTTTTCCTTCTCTTATTACTTTATCATTAAATAAAAAATAAGATGCATAACTAGCACCTGTAAATCCAGTGTTTCCGTCATCACTACCTGCTGCAAAATCTCCCCCAAATACTCTAGTTAAATAAAATATATAATTACTACCAAATTTTGCAGCTAATTCTTCAGCTGTATATTTTCCTGCTATTGCCTTTAGTTTTTCAGCACGTACATAAGCATCTACTTTATTAACATATTCTTCCCAGTTAAGTCCCCCATTTATATCTCTTCCCTCTAGTGGGTAAACATCATTTATTATTGCTATTCTATACCCTTTTAATTCAACTCCTGCTGTTTTGAATGTTTGTTCTTGTGAGTATGAGGCATTTAATCTTTCTGATAGATCAGGATTCGTTATATTTCCAACATTATCACCTGAGGTGTCAACTTGTTCATCATCATCACGCCATAACCAATTTGCAACTGTGTTATATCCATCAGATATCCCTTCAGCAGCCCAATCAACAACGTGTCCTGTACCTTCTAAAGCAGTTAAAGCAAAATCACCAACACCTACAACTAAATCTTGAAAGACTTCATCATCTCCTCTATCTAATTCACCAGCGTTCCATGCATTATATAATTTAGTAACTTCTTCTGATGATAAATCACCAAAGGATGTTATTCCTAATTCGTTAGCTTGATCTGCTAAAGCTATAGCTGCTTGAAGTGCAACTTCTAATGCAGGATCAACGTATTCTTTATTATATCTATCATATAATCCCTCATTCCATTTAGAAAAAGCAGTAGCGTCATAATCCTTTGTAGGTTTATTAGCTGCTGTTGCTCCTATTGAAATTAAACTTGCTAGTTCAGGGGTAATTTTAGTATCAAATTTAAAATCAGTTACAAAACTAGCTTGTCCTGTTGGGTTAATACCAAATATTTCAAATGAAGGGACAGGACGTAATTTATCTTTTAAAAACGAAACATTTTCAGCACCTGGTATAGGGTTTTGTTCTAAAATAGTAATTACTTTTTCGTCTTTTAATACTACTTCCAAATTATTAATATCACCTAAAGCAGTATTAATACCATCACATACATTTTGTAAAAATTGAAATATAGATAGTGATGATTTTTTGTCTCCAGCAACTGTAGCTTTACTTAGTTGGTTAGAAATAAAATCATAATTAAGATATATGTTCATTATTTTGCCATATATAACACTAACATTACCTTCAGTTTCAGCTACTGCAAATTCTTTAAGATAATCCCATCCTGGTGAAAATCTTACATAAGTTTTATCTGCTGATACTTCAGTAGTAACGGATATTGGAGGTTTTATAATGCAAATTCTCGGATCTAGGGAAATTTGGTTTGGGAATGTAGTACATAAATTAGTATCTGGGTTAAAATCAAATTCAAGTACATCTGATGCTTCTCCAAAATCTGTTAATAATTTAGGAACAGCATAAGTTTGGAGTTTTTTTATTAATGCTCCAAAAGTCATAAAATAACCATATTTATCTAATGATCCTGCTGATTGTTCTCCATCTGTTGCAATGGCTTCAGTGAAAAATAGAGTTGGGTTAAGGTAATCATCTAATTTTTTATCCCAAGATTTTCCACATATGTCTTGAAACATGTCTTGTGATAAGGCTGTAGACCCAGCATTAGTTACAATAGGTGAATCTCCTAATCCTTCAGGGAAATAAGATGCTGATACTTGATTTTGGATGTTTTTTAGTGAAAGTGTAGTTGCTTTTGTTGCTACTGTTAGGGATTCTATTACATCACCAACGGATATTACATCTATGCTTATGTTGTAAGTTCCATCAGGATCAAATGACCAATTAAAATTAGTTACCCTACCATAAAAACCATCATAATTACCGAAGTATTTTTTACGATAACCTTCTATTGATTTTATCATTGCAAGTTGGGTTATATTTGTATTATTTTTAAACCAACTATCTTCAATAATAGTATTACCTACATCTTTAATATCTTGTGAATTAGTAGTATATTTATCCCATCCCCACTCAATCATAAGAGTAAAACCTAATCTAAGATATACTAATTCTATTAATTCAAATTGAAACTTATTATAACATTTTAATTCTATTGTACCTTCTCTAATAGATCCTCTATTTTTAGACTCTAATGAAAATGATATTAAACCTGGTGATGGTACTATACCTTGATCTGTACCTCCTAAACCATAAGAATTATTATTATTCCATAAAGTATTAGAATTTGATACGCCTGATCTAAAATTATATTCATCACCATCAAGTTCTGATAGAGTATTAAATAATACTGTTTTTTTTGCTAATCCCGTTCCTGTAAAATCAGCTGTGTCTTCTATTCCTATATCACGTAATCTTTTTTCTCCACTACTTATATGGCTGTCAACAAATGTTCCTGCTTCACTTAACACAGCTGGAGACTTATCTCCTATAACAGATAGTGAAGATGCCATCTTAAGCCAGGCATTTTTATTATTTATTAGTTGAATTTGGGATGGTGATCTACTTTCATTAGCTATTGTTCCCGAGCCGTAAAGTTTTTGCCTAGCTGCTATTTGAGCTAGTACATAATTTTCAAATCTTTCTCCTACAATATTTCCCATGATTAGACTACCCCGTTTAGTGAATTATATTGACTAATAATACTAGCAATATTAAAGGGTATTCTAATTTGTTGGTTTAAAGGTAAGTAATATGAATCTTGTCGTAAATTTTCATTTGCAATCGATATAACCCACCAATGTTCTGAATTCCCGTAATATTGCAAAGCTAAGGTATCAAAACGATCCCCCTGTTCTGCGTATACATAAACATCTTTAAAGTCTAAAGGTATTCTAGGGTATTTAGTCCCAGTATAATTCCTATGACCTAATTTTTGATCATTTTTAACTTTTCTTACTATTGTTCTGTTTGTATATCTTCCCATTATTATCCTGATTTCTTGGGCATATAGTTTATAGTACCATTTGAAGTACCTGTGCTACCTGGTCCACCATCATAGTTAGTTCCTAATCCACCTTTTAAGTTAATATATCTTTCAGGCCCATAATTAGAGATAAATTTACCTCCACCTTCAACTTTAGCTCCATTAAAGTCATTTCTTTGTAATCTTGGTACAAAGTCATGTATTGGAGTAAATTGAAATCCACTTACATTAACAATCATAGGCATTTCTTGTACGCTCGGATCAGAATTAATTTCTCGTTTGTTATTACCTGAACCTATACTAGTTAAATTACCAGCATCCGTTATACCAATTTCCCAAGGTGAGTCTTGTGGAACTTCTAAAGTTAAACCACTCATAAACCCAATTTGTCCTTGAAACCAACCACCTACTGATAGTTCAATTAAATTTCCTCTCATATATCCAACATTTGAATAATCACCGGCACATACTGAGGCTAAGTAATTTAATTTTTGATACATAGGTATTAATTCTTGTTTTGATTGTGCTGCTACTGTCCAATCTAATGAAACTGTTCGGCCAAACCCACTAAAATTATAAAAGTCTTCAGATCTTCCCATAAACTTTTGAGATGCCCAATCTGATGTATAGGAATCACTTAAACTATTAATATGAGCTCTAAAATGAATAAATGTTTTTTCTCTTGGGTTTTCATTATCTATAACACCTATTCTAAATTTAACTAAATCGTTTTTATCATTATCAGATGTTACACTTGTTGATTTATATAAAGGAAAAGCATTAATTCTATCTACTGCATTTTTATACGTTGCATTATTAGATACTGAACCTGAAATTGGAGTACCACTAATTCTTTTACCTATAGTATAACTTGATAAGTTTCCTCTTTTACCAGGATCACCTAAGTTAACTCTTGATTCTAATTGTTTACCAGGTTTAAAAGCAATAGTGTTAGGTATTGCTTGAGAACCACTAGGTGCTAGGATTGTTTGGAAATTTGTCATAATCCTATCATCCCCCGTTCCAGAGAAAAGACTGCCACCTTGACCTACAGGTTCAATTTGAAATAATTCGTTATAGGTTAATGCTGATCTATTATATAAATTGCCTATACCTGTTCCAAAATTATTTATACTTGTTGCTTGGAATGTTGTTCTACTCTCTTGTGTAATAGGAATTATTGTTTTACCTACACCTAAAGTTGAACCTGGTCCTCCTGAATATGTTATTAAATTTTGTTCATCAGAAGCATTTGCAGCATATATTTTAGTATTTGCTAAGTTATCTACTCTACTTCTTACTACACCATCGGGTTTTATTGTACGTAAATAAGTTGGAAAAGCTAATGGTAAATTTCTATTTGAAGCAAAACCAAAGTTTTTAGGGCCATTAGGGTTTAAATTATCAAATGGATTATAACCTTGTTTTGGAACGTGTATTCCTATAGCATTAGTACCAGCTTGAATAATTGCTTCTAATGGAGTATAAACTCCTTGATTCATTATTAATTTTGCGGGGTCTGCAAATCCTGCTTCCCCATTAACATTAATTAATGATAATACATTCTGTTTTGCTATAAATAAGGGACCAGCTGGTGATTTAAAATCAAAAAACATTTGTGTTAATCTGGATACGTCATTACCTATTCTTCTAGGTAATAGTGTTCCCCCACGTAGTAAAAAGTCAGGTCCTCCTGTTCTTCCTACATCGTCAAGGCTGTTAGGTATTGCTCTAGTTACATAAGGTTGATTACTATTTCCTCCACCTAGTGTATCTTTGCCATACCTTAAAGACTTAAGATTTGTTGTCAAATTGACTAATGGCATATTGTTTTATCCTGGTAAATTGTTCAAATATTTGTCTTGTGGGGTAACTGATCTCTCCATAGTTGATGGTAACGGTAATATTCCATTTTCTGGAGTTACATTTGCAGCATTAGGATCTCCAATTGTAGAGTATTCCTTGTGTAAAGTAGACTGTTGAAAATTTGGAGTATTTGGTGTTGTACCATCTAATCCTGTTAGTTGAGATTTACCTGATGTTAGTTTATCTAATAGACCCATAATTTTTGTTTTAAATTGTTATTTTATTATAAATATTGTAAAATTACCTATTTATTATGATTTGGATACATTATATAATCCAATAGGTTTTAATTTCTTTTGTTGTCTAACCATAGCACCTAATAATTTATTTGTTCTAGACATATCTGCACCACCTTGCCCTAAACTAGTTCCTGCTACTATAGTATCTTCATTATTTAATGAAATTGAACCCTTAGGAGTTGATAATATTCTATCACCATAACCAGGTGATGAAGGAGCCATTTCCATATCATCTGCTTTCATATAAGTATATGCTGCTGCCGCAGTACCTGCTGCTAAAGCTATACCTGCAACTGTACCTACAGGTCCTAACATTGAAAAACTACCTACAATACCTGCAAACATTTTTGCAATTTCTATCCCTGCTAAAATTAAAGCTTTACCTGCTACAATTGTTAACATAACACCAAACGCTCCTAAAGTACCGACTAAAAACGACATCATAATTTCTGATTCTCCTATAAACCCTGCTACTGCTGCGAACATATCAACTAGAGGTGCAAAACCCATTGCTATATTTTTAACAAATTCATCTATTTTAGAAAAAGCAGCATTCATTTTTTCTGTTGATGATGCTTGATCCATTAAACTTTTTATTCCTTTTGTTCTTAGCATATCTTGAGCTTTTTCTAAACCATATTGGGATGTTAAATCCTCAAGCAGTTTAGCTCTATTTTCTTTTTCAATACCACTAGCTCCTGTTAATTGTTCTTGTATGAATAAGGTTTTACCTAGATCTTCTCTAGACATACCAACGGCTTTGGCTAAAGCTTCTTGTTGAATTCTATTCATCTTCCCAAAATCAGCTGCTGAGCCTGCTTGTTTGGCTATTTCTGATGCTACTGTTTCAAGGTCATTATTTAATGCCGCTTGTCTTGCTTTTTCTAAATTAATATTTTTACCTATCAGTAATTCAGCTGATAATTCATCTTTAATAGAAGATTCAAAATTAAGTAAACTGCCTGCTATATCATCTACTTTAGATAATTCCATACCTAAGGCTTTAGCTGTTGCTACCGCCGCTCCTATAGCAGGACCACTTTTTCCTAAAGATAATTGTGTAGCCTCAGATACATTTGATATCTCAGTCATAACCTTTTTAACATTTAAAGATACGCCTCTTGTTTTTGATACATTTTCTATTTGCTTTAATGTTGAATCGGCAATATCCTCAAAATTACCTCCAGTTGCTAGAGATAATGCTTGTATCCCCATCATTTCTTCAGCAGTTAAACCTGCTGTTTTCTTTAATTCTGTAAAGGTTTTTAATTGGTCGGCTGTATAATTAACTGATGTTCCTAAAGCATTATTTATTTCCATTGAGCTTTCAGCTAATCCTTGGCTAGAAACAAATAACGAATCATTTGAAGATGCTGCGTCAGCAAAATTACCTGCCATTACTCTAGCTTCTCCAGCACTTACATTTAGGTTTTTAGCTAATTTTCCTGTGTCTTCTTCTAATGCTTGTACACCTTTTATTATTGCACCAATTGACATTTTAAACCCAAGAGCAAATGCTTTGGTTGCTATAGCTAATTGAACTAATGGGTCACTTAATGCTTTTTTTATTGCTTTACCACTTAATTCAATTCCTTTTTTAAATATTTCCTGACTGCTTGCTCCCGTATCAGCAAATGCTCTTAAATCCTCATTAATTTGAGGAATATCCATGGCCGATGCTAAATCCCCTAAACCTATTTTACCTAAAACTTTTTCAACTCCTTTTAAGGCTGCACCTGTGCCCCCCATTCTTTCAATGGTCTCTTTTTCTTTTTTTACTCTTTCGTTGATTTTATCATTAATGGATTGTAGGGTTTTATCCTCATCTTTTAAAAATCCAAGAGCTGATTTTTGGGCATCAGTTAATGATCTATACTCTTTTGTTCTTTTATCAATTTTAGCATTTACCATGCCTTGAAGGCCAGATTCATTAATTAGTTCGCTTGCTGCGTCTTTAGCATCGGAATGTCTTTGTGATGCTCTTTTTTTAAGATTTTGGAGTTGTTTTAGATTTAAACTATCAAGACCTTCTTCTTCGTAAGCTAATTTTTTTACTTCTGCTAGTACTCCTTTAAAACCTTTAGCAAATTTAGCTGTAGCTGAAGGTCCTTTTTTAATCTCCTCTATTGTTTGAGCAAGTTGTTTACTTAGATCACCAAAAGATTGATCCATATTATCTACTCGAGATTGAACCCCTGCTAAAGCATTTTCTAGTTTTTTAACTTCATTTACAGATGATGCAACCTTAGAAGGATCCAAATTTGCATAAGGATTCATCTTTCCAAGCTGATCAAATAAGTTTTGAATTTGCTTTAGTTGTGCTTCTACTTTTTTAGGATCGGCTGCCATTAATCGATTTTATTATAAATATTATTACTTATAACTTGTTTTACCTTTATATGGAGCACTTGCGGATTTAAAATCAGGAACATTTACTTTACCCTCTGAATTTACCATACTTTTAGTTCCTCCCTTTTTTGATGCTTTTTTATTTGCTTCATTTTCTGCATCAAAATGGTCTTGGATTTCTTTAAATGTAAATTTTCGTAACCAAATAGGCATATTATAGACTGTAGGATAATCAAACCCACCATTACCATGAAATACAACATCATGGATCTGCTTAAATAAATTCTTCCTTACTAGGGGTGCGGTATTAAGCGTCAGGCCAAAAAAAGTTCAACCCAATGGGCACAACTACCTCCTCGCCATTGTCCAAAATATAGGACAAGTCAACGTCTGGTTGACTATCTTTAATGTGTTCTCTAAGGGCTCTTGAATCTCGTGCTAAGAATGCTTTATCAACCCATTCCCTAATGTATTTATTTTCATCATTACCATCAACTGATAATATCATGTGTTTATAACGTGTACTTAAACTAGCAGATGATTCTTTATTTATTTTCTTTAACCCAGTAACTTCTCTATCAATTGCTTTTTCAAGTTTTCCTGTTATTAATTGGTAAGTAATAATTGTTCCTGATGTAGGTAAAGTAAATGAAAATTCATTTTTACCTGCTTCATATAAATCTTCATCAATTGGTTTATTATCTAAAGTTGATACATCTATAGTATATTCTGTATCTTTAACCATTACTTTATATTCCTTACCATATCCTAATACTCTAGAGGCAATTAATAGTGCATTTTTATCTCCAATTATTAAATCATCAATTTTGACTTTATCATTAATAAGTAAAGAGTTTAATAATTTATCTAATACTACACCTTTTTGGATATAAGCTTGGTTAGAAAGAATATCTTCTTCCTTAGCTGTCATATATTTCATTTCTACTTTACCACTGGATAACGGATTGTCTTTTGCGTAAATTAATCCTTTAGAGGGTAAATCTACTTCTTCCGTAGGGAATTTAAAATCACTCATATAATCTTTATTTAATTAAAACTGTTATTCGTTAATACATATGTACGATACAAAAAAGCTTGACCGAAGCCAAGCTATTTTATAAAATATGTTAATATTTTTTAGAAATTTAAAATACAGTAATCTGGTTGTACTTCTAAAGATATTTCTTGAGCTGCATTTTCAGTATCCCAATTGAAATCTCCGAAATCTGCTGATGTGATTAATGCTCCTTTAATAATCCATTCAGATACTATATCACCTACAGGTCCTAGTACGTTTAATGTAAGATCTTTTTTATAGAAATCACTATATCCATCTCTACCTGTTACTGATTCATGATGTAGTCTAACCCATTCCATACA
>MDTF01007606.1_pt1 | contig 10434 bp, 10 predicted proteins | sample 811191 | NCBI WGS metagenome assembly MDTF01 (sample SAMN05326649, study PRJNA326480) | marine metagenome | isolation source: seawater | place: Southern Ocean | collected 2011
ACCACCAGTATCAAAAGTAACTCCTTTTCCAACAAATGCTAAAGGTTTAGAATTATTTTTTGCTCCATTCCATTCCATTGTCACAAGATATGAACCTCTGATACTTCCTTGCCCTACTCCAAGTAAAGCATTCATCCCTAGTTTTTTTAATTTTTTTTTATCATATATATTTATTTTTAAACCATCTTTTCTAAGAGAGTTTAATCTTTTTGCATATTCATCTGGATGAAGAATATTACCTGGCTCAGAAACTAAATCTCTTGCATAAAAAATTCCATCCTCCAAAGCTTTGAATTTTAATTGATTTTGAACTGAAGGTTTTTTTTTATTTCCTAATACGTTTATAAAAATAAGTCTTGTTTCTTTCTTTGTTTTATATTTATTAAATTCATAAGATTTTAATTTTAGTCCATGAAGAAAATGACTTATAAAATTTTCATATTTACTAGTTATGCTGTCAGAGTTTATAATGTATTCGCTATTCTTCCCATAGTTTATACGTCTATAGAATTCAGAACCTAAATTTTCTACTTCGATGCTCTTCAAATCTTTTTTGATAGAAATTAAAACTATTTTTTTTTTTGAATTAACTTCAAAAACAAGTAAATTATTTTTTAAATTACTAGTTTTTAATAAGTCATTTATGTAAGAAAATTCTAAATTGGAGAGATATTTTTTTATGGCATTAATACTGAATTTATCATCAGTAAATAAGACTAAATTAGCTGCGGATTTATTGCTTGCTTTTTTTGAATAGTTAATTTTAACAGTCATAATTTTTTAAATACGCTCTAAATGTGTCGAGTGCTATATATGTCCAAAAATATAAGATTTCAATGAAAAATTTATTATTGTGCACTATCATAGGTTGAGTTTTAACTAAAGTTGCATTAGTTATATACCTCAAATTTTCATGCTAAAAAACAAAATTTATAAGTACCTGTTTGGAGAAATATTTAAAAACTTTATAACTATTTTATTAACATTTACCGCAATTGCTTGGGTAGTAAGAGCCGTTAATTTTTTAGATTTAATAGTTGAGAATGGATATTCCTCAACTATTTACTTCAAATATGCATTACTAAATATTACTACTATTATAACACGTTTTATCCCTCTATCATTTTTATTATCTTTAATAATTTCTATTGTAAAATTTGAGAAACAACGAGAGTTACTGATATTATGGACATCTGGATTATCTAAAATAAAAATTGCTAATATTTTTTTATTAATCGCGTTTTATGTAACTTTATTCCAACTTGTGTTATCTGTATTTATTAACCCTTTTTTATTAAATAAGTCGAGATCTCTTCTAAGTGAGACAGAGGGATTACAATATAACTCTGTCTTAAAAACAAATGACTTTAGTGATGCTTTTAAAAGTATAACTTTTTATATTGAGAAGAAAAATGCCAACGGTGAATTAATAAATATTTTTATTAAAGATGTGGGTGGAAATTTAAATGCCATAGCTGATAAAGTTGGTGATAGAAAAAATTTAACAATATTTGCAAAAAAAGGATTTATCAATGAAAATAAATTAATTTTGTTCGACGGAGTATTACAAACTTTAACTCAAAAAAATGAATTTAAAAATGTTAAATTTGAAAAGACCGAACTAAGCTTAAGCAATGTAATAACAAGAACAATTAAACTTGCAAAAATACAAGAAACTTCAAGTAAATTATTGTTGAGATGTATTTTTAATAAAAAAAATAATTCAAACATACACAACTGTTCTGAAAATTTTCAAAATGAATCGGTACAATATCTTTCTAGGCGTTTAGGATCTCCTTTGTACATTCCATTAATCTCTATAATAATTTCTTTTTTACTAGTTTATAAAAAAGAAGATAAATTTATTTTTTTAAAAAAATATATTCTTTTTATTTTTTCTTTTTTAACATTAGTCTTTGCGGAAATTCTTTTAAAATACACGGGTCTTTCTTTATCAACTGCAGTCTCTTATTTTATTTTTCCTATAGTTTTTTCTATTCTTTTTTATATCTACTTATTTAAAAAATTAATGTCAGAACAAATCGTAAAATGAATAAAATTATTAACAAATATTTAATTAAAAAATTTTCTAAAATTGTTCTTAATACCGTTTTAATTTTTTTTTCTTTAGGAATTTTATTAAATTTGTTTGAAGAAATTGAATTTTTTAAAAACTTAAACTTACCTTTTTCGCTACCAATAATTTTATCATTATCTTACGTGCCAACCTTAATTTTAGAATTACTTCCTTTTATAATTTTTTTATCATCAATGTTTTACTTTTTACATTTAAGATCTTCTAAGGATTTACTGGCGATAAAAGTTTTTGGATATTCAAATATAAAAATAATATTAATTTTATCTTTTTTTGCCTTTTTACTTGGTGTATTCGTCTTATTAGCTGTGAATCCCATCACTTCTGCGCTTACTAAGTTTTACGAAACAGAAAAGGCTCAATACGCAAGAGACGTAGATCATTTAATTTCAATAAATAAAAATGGAGTATGGATTAAAGAAAATAACAATTTTGGTTATAATATTATAAATGCTGAAGCCATTAAAGATGGTGTTTTAGAAAAGATTTCAGTTTATGTATTTAACGACAATAAATTAACAAAAAGAATTGAGGCTAAATCTGCAATAATTACTAATAACCCCTGGCAGATGAAAAATGTTTATATCAATGATCTTAAAAAAAATAATACTATTTTTTTGGATAATTATTTATTTCAATCCAATAATACACTGAAGAAGATTAATTCTTTATATAAAAACTTAAATACAGTATCATTTTTAGACTTAACTGTTGACTACTCTGACTTGAATGAAAAAGGATATGCAAAAAAAATATTAAATGAAAAGCTTAATAAATTTGTGTCTCTTCCTTTTTTTTTATTCTTAATGGTAGTTTTGGCTGCATTATTTACAATCGGATCATTAAAAAATAAGCAAAATATTTATTACGTTTTAATATCTATATTAACGTGTGTTGCTATTTATTATTTTAAGGATCTGTCTATTGCCTTAGGACAAACTGAAAGAATTAGTTTAGTTTTATCGGTCTGGATACCAATTATAGTAATTAGTTTATTTTGTTTAATAGGAGCTATGCAAATTAATGAAAAATAATCTTTTATATTTTTCAATTTTATTTGTTTTAATTTTGAATGTAAATTTCAAGGTAACTGCACAAGAGCTTGAAATCAATTCTTCGAAAATACAATATGACAATATTAATAAAGTTACCGTCTTTGAAGGCAATGTAAGCTCAAGCGATGAAAAAGGTAATAAAATTTTTTCTGAATATGCAAAATATAATAAGCTTAAAGAAGTAATTGAAACAAAAGGAAGTACAAAAATTATTACATCCGGTGAGTATGAAATTTTTTCTAGCGATGTAGTATTTGATAATGCAAAAAATCTAATTTATTCAAATAATAAAACTAAAATTATAGATAAAGTTGGAAATAATATTTCTGTTGAGATGTTTAGCTACTCTATTTTAACTAATATTTTTTTTTCAAAAGGAAATATTGAAATAAAAGATATAAATAAAAATAAATATAATTTTTCTGAAATATATATTGACGAGAAGAAAAAAAAAATTATTGGTTCAGATGTTAAATCTTTTTTAAATCAACCTAATATCTTAATAAGAGGTGATAATGAGCCACGTTTTTTTGCGAACACTATGTCACTGAGTGAAAAAATAAATACATTTGAAAAAGGAATATTTACATACTGCAAAAATAGAGGTGATGAAAAATGTCCTCCTTGGACTTTGCAATCAAAAAAAATTAAACATGATTTAGCCAAAAAAACAATTTACTATGATAATGTTATTTTGAAAATTTACGACTTTCCAATCTTTTTTGCTCCAAAATTTTCACATCCTGACCCAACTGTTAAAAGAAGTTCTGGACTTTTGGCACCTGCACTCACAGACAGCACTACACTTGGCTCGGGAATTTCAACTCCATATTTCTGGAATATTTCAAATGATAGAGATCTGACTATTACTCCTAAATTTTATCTTGATCAAAAACCACTACTTTTAGCAGAATATAGGCAGGATTTTAGTAATTCATTCTTAATTGTAGATACTGGATACACAGAGGGTTACAAAAAAAAGGATAATAAAAAAACAGATGGTGGCCGAGCACATTTTTTTTCTAATTTTAATATGAATTTGATAGACGAACAAGAAAAGAAGAGTAACTTTTCCATAAATATAGAGAAAGTGTCAAATGACACTTATATGAAGGTTTATGATATTAAAAATTCATTAGCAGATAAAAATAAAACCATATTAGAAAATAAATTAGATTACACCTATCAAAATAAAGATTTAAATATTGGAATAACTCCTAGTGTTTTCACAAACACAGACCAACTAGGGCGAAATAGACACGAATATTTGTTGCCTTTAACAATAGATAAGGGAATTATGAATAGTGAAAAATATGGTTCTTTAGCTCTAGGATCTAGTTTGAGATTTAGAAATTATGAAACTAATAAACAAACTAATTTCTTAATTAATAATTTTAACTGGAAATCGAATAAGTGGCTTAATTCACTCGGGCTAGAAAATTATTTTGAAGGCTTAGTTAAAACAGTAAATTATGAAAGTAAAAAAACAGATGAATATAAAAATGATAGAAATAATTCTGAAATACATCCCGTTTTAGGTTATTTTGCAAAACTTGGGTTATACAAAGAAGATCTTATTAAAAAAAATTTTCATACTTTGACTCCAAAAATTCTTTTGCGATATGCACCTGGACACATGCGACAAATCGAAGATGGGAAACTTAATTATTCAAATTTATTTAATTTAAATAAAGTAAACGAGCTTGATGTAGTAGAAACTGGCTTAAGTACTTCTGTGGGTTTTAAATATAAAAAAAATAAATTGAACGATACAAATGAAATGGGGGAAGAAGTTCTTTCATTTTCAGCTGGTCAAGTTATTAGTGCAGATGAAAATATGGATATTCCATCAAGTACTTCAATGGATCAACGTTTCTCAGATATCGTTGGTGAAGCAAAGTACAACGTTACAGGTAAGGTAAACTTAAATTATAATTTTGCTATAGACCAGAGTTATAAAAATTTTAACTACAATGAAATTGGGACAGATTTTACATTTGATCAAGCAAAATTCAATCTAAGCTTCTTGCAGGAAAAAAATCACGTGGGTAATAAAAAATATGTTCAAACAGGTGTGGAATTTAGTCTTAATAATTCTTCAGAAATAAGTTTTAATACAAAAAGAAATCTTTTAACAAGTTCTGCTGAATTTTATAACTTAAGTTATAATTATATTAACGATTGTTTAAAGGCAGGAATAGGTTACCGAAGAGAATTCTACACTGACAGGGATATAGAACCAACAAATTCACTAATGTTTACAATATCGATAATCCCATTTGCAGAAATTAACAGTCCAAGTTTTTAATGAAAAAAATTAATTTAAAATATATATTTTTTTTTTTGATTTTTTGTAATTTTTTTTTTTTAAATTTACAATCAAAGATTAATAACAATATTGTAGTAAAAGTTGGTGAGTTACTAATTACCTCTTTGGATATACAAAACGAGATAATTACAAACTTAATGATTAATGATCAGGAGATTACACAAGTAAATATTAATAATGGTAAAAATTATGCTATTAAAAATTTAATAAGTAAATCGATAAAAAGAGGTGAAATTAAAAAATATCAAATTCAAAATTATAGTAAAAAAGATTTAAAAAATTATATAGAAAATACTGCAAAAAAATTAAATACAAATAATCTTAAAATAAAATTTAAACAATTTGGTGTTAGTTATGAAGAGTTTGTAAAAAATTATGAGACAGAACTTTTATGGAATACTTTAATCTTTGAGCTATATAGAAATCAAACAAATATTAATATTATGGATGTTGATAGAGAGGTTGAAAAAAGGAAAAAAAATAAAAACGTAGATGAATTAAAGATAATTAAACAAAATCTTTTAAATAAAAAAAAAGAAGAAAAATTTAATTTATTTTCTAGATCACATTTTTCGAACCTTGAAAACACCGTTACTATAAAATTCAATGAATAATTTAATTGCAATTATCGCGGGCGAGCCAAACAGTATAAATTCAGAAATTATAGCTAAAGCATGGAAAAAAAGTAAAAAAAGAAAAAATATATTTATTATTGGCAGTTTTGCTATTTTAAAAAAACAAATTATAAAATTAGGTATAAAGATTCCACTAATGAGGATTAGTAAAATTGAAGATTTTAAAAAAATTGAAAAACTTTGTGTTCTTGACGTACCTCTTAAATTTAAATCAGTATTTAAAGTTAATTCATCAACAACAAGTACTTATATACTTGAATGTTTTGATATTGCTCATAATCTTGCTGTAGATAAAAAAATATGTGGTTTTATAAATGCGCCTATTAACAAAAAAATTTTTAATAATAAATACTTAGGTGTAACAGAATATCTTTCAGAAAAAAATAAAGTTAAAGAAAAAGAAGTAATGATGATTCACAACAAAAAGTTATCCGTTGTGCCTTTAACAACACATATCGAAATCAAAGATGTAACAAAACAAATTAATTTTAATTTAATTAAAACAAAAATAACTACTCTTAATAAATTTTATTTAAAATTATTTAAAAAAAAACCTAAAATAGCTATTTTAGGGCTAAATCCTCACAATAGTGAAAATAAAATTCATTCGATAGAAAAAAAAATTATTGAACCTGTAATAAGAAAATTAAAAAAACTTAAAATAAATATTAGTGGGCCATTTCCTGCTGATACTGCGTTCAATGAAAAAAATATAACTACTTACGATGTGATTGTTGGAATGTATCACGATCAAGTCTTAGCTCCATTCAAAGCACTTTATGGATACGATGCAATTAATATAACTTTAGGTCTTAAGTATTTAAGAGTGTCTCCTGATCATGGCCCAGCCCAAGATATTGTTGGTTTGAATAAAGCAAGTCCAAAAAGTTTAATTAATTCTATTAATTTTTTAAATAAAGTTAATGTTTAAACCAAAAAAATCTTTAGGACAGAATTTTCTAATTGATAATAATATTTTAAATAAAATTACAAATTTAACTGAGATAAATAATGCTGATATTATAGAGATTGGTCCAGGTACTGGAAAATTAACCGAAAAAATTATAGGACAAATTCCAAAAACATTAATTTTAATAGAGAAAGATCGTGCTTTAACCACATATTTAAAAGATAAACTAAAAAAACATCGTAATCTAAGTATTTTTAATGAAGATATTTTAAAATTTAATTTAGAAAAAGTAATTAAAAAAAATTCTATAATTATTGGTAACCTTCCTTACAATATTTCATCTCAAATACTAATCAAGTTAATTAAATTTAATAAATGGTTGCCAAATTATAAAAAATTAATTCTAATGTTTCAAAAGGAAGTTGCAGATAAAATATTAGCTAAATATAATACCTCACATTATGGAAGACTTTCTATAATAACATCAGCTAAACTAAAAATTACCAATCAATTTAATGTTTCACCAAATTGCTTTTATCCAGTACCAAAAGTTAAATCTACCGTCCTTGTGTTTGAGCCAATTATAAATAAAAATTTTAAAGTTAAGAATATTGAGAATTTAGAAAAAGTTTCTCATATTTTTTTTTCACGAAAAAGAAAAATGATAAATAAAGCATTTAATAAATTATTTAAGCAACCCCTTGATGTTGCTAAAAAAATAAATATTAATCTTAACTTAAGACCAAATGAATTAACCGAAAATGAATACTTTAAAATTACTGAATTTTTTGAAAATCAAATCTGAATATTTTTATTTTTTTCAAATAAAATAATTTTTTCTATTTGTGAAAAACAGTTTTCTAAATTATCATTTATAATCACATGATCGTAATCAGACCAATGATTTGTATCATTGTCGTATGCTTTTAATCTTTCCGAAATAATATCAAGATTGTCTTGATTTCTTTGTACCAACCTTTTTTCTAATTCTTTTTTATTGGGAGGTAGTAAAAAAATTTTTACTAAATTAAGTTCTTTAAATTTTGATAACTGTTGTGTTCCCTGCCAATCAATGTCAAATAAAATATCATTATTTTTTTTTAGTACATCATTAACTGAATTTCGTGAGGTTCCGTATAAATTATCAAATATTTTTGCATGTTCATAAAAATCATTATTTGAAATTTTTTTTTCAAACTCTTCATGGTTTGTAAAAAAATAATCTATTCCCTCAACTTCGTTTGATCTAGGTTTTCTTGTTGTGTGTGAAACGGATATTTTAAAATTCTGATATTTTTGTTGAATTTTTTTTGTAAGCGTAGTTTTCCCTGCTCCTGAAGGAGAAGACAAAATTAGCATTATGCTCCCATTCCTGGTAGTCATATAAAATCTTAGAAAATTTTTTAATTAGTAGCTTTACCTTCAATAAACTTAATTGCGTCTCCAACAGTTAGGATTTTTTCTGCTTCACTATCGGAAATTTCAGAACCAAACTCTTCTTCAAAAGCCATAACTAATTCAACTGTATCTAAGCTGTCTGCGCCTAAATCATCTATGAAACTTGCTTCATTAGTTACTTTATCTTCTTCAACACCTAGGTGATCTGCAACTATTTTTTTTACTTTTGTATTAACATCTGACATTTAAATTCCTCTATTCAATTTTTTATAAAATTTGTTAATAAATCAATATTAATAATTGTCAAGCCATATACATGCCTCCATTAACATGTATTGTTTCTCCTGTTATATAATCAGACAATTCTGATGCCAGAAAAGCTGTACAGTTGGCTACATCCTCACTTTTTCCGAGTTCACCTCTAGGAATTTTAGATATAAGAGTTTTTTTAAACTCTTCGTTGATTTTTTCTGTCATCTCAGTCCTTATAAACCCTGGGGATATACAATTCACATTTATTTTTTTTTTGGCATATTCGATCGCTAAACTTTTTGAGAAACCAATAATACCAGCTTTGGAGGCAGCGTAATTGGCTTGACCAAGATTGCCAGTATGCGCGACGATAGATGTTATATTTATAATTTTTCCTTCTTTGTTCTTTAGCATTTTTTTTATGGTTTGCTTGCACATCAAAAAAGTTGATGTTAAATTAATATCAATTACTTTTTTCCAATTTTCTTCAGTCAATCTTACTGAAAGATTGTCTATTGTAATTCCAGCGTTATTTATTAAAACATCAATACCACCTAATTCTAGATGGCAGGAGTCTATAAATTTTTCTATTTCCGCATGTTGATCGAGTTTAAATGGTTTTATTTTAATATCTTTAAATTCTTCTTTTAACTTATTTAATTTGTCTATGTTTGTTCCTGTAGCTAAAACAATTGAACCAAGTTCATAGAATTTTTTAACAATACTGTACCCTATACCCCCCGTTGCTCCAGTTATTAAAATTTTTTTATTTTTAATATTCATTCTTCAATTTTTTAATATCATCTATTGTATTAATACTAAAGGAATTACTATTAGGTAATATTCTTTTTACTAAACCTGTTAAAACTTTACCAGGTCCTATTTCTATAAAATTATTTATTTTCTTTTCTCCCATAAAAATGATGCTCTCTCTCCATCTGACTTTTGAATAAATTTGTTTTACTAAAAATTTTTTAATATCTTCCGGGTTATTCACAGGTAAAGCAGTAACGTTGTTGACTATGTCAAAGTCAGGTTTTTTTAAGTTTATTATATCAATTTTTTCTTTCATTTTAATTGCTGCAGAATTCATTAAAGAACAATGGAAAGGTGCACTAACTGGCAATGAAATACATTTTTTTTTATTTTTTTTTAAAATACCTTTTAATTCTTCAATAGGTTCTATGTTGCCACTCACAATAATTTGCCCGTGTGCATTATCATTAGCAATCTCGCAAACACCATTTGATTTTATTTGAAGTATGTATTTATTAATTTCTTCAATCTCAGAACCAAGAATAGCTAGCATGCCTCCTTTTCCTATAGGAACAGCCTCTTGCATAGATTTTCCTCTTTCAAAAAGTAAATATAAAGAATCTTGAAAGCTTAAAGCGTTCGCACAAAGTAAAGCGCTATACTCACCTAAGGAATGACCGGCAAAATATTTAATTTTTTCCATGTTAAAATTAAATTCATTTTTTAGAATGGTAAAAATTGAGTAGCTAACAAGAAGAATAGATGGTTGTGTATTTTGAGTCAGTTTTAAATCGTAGTCAGGACCTTCTAGTATTATTTTAGAAATTTTAAAATTTAATCTTTCATCGGCTTCTGCAAATAGCTTTTTAACAGCAGAAAAATTTTTATAAAATTCAGATCCCATGCCTATAATTTGAGAACCTTGGCCTGGAAACAATATAGCTTTCATTTGTATTGGTGCTTTTTTATAACATTATTAGTATTGAATTGACGAATTTATAATA
>MDTF01006123.1_pt1 | contig 10433 bp, 15 predicted proteins | sample 811191 | NCBI WGS metagenome assembly MDTF01 (sample SAMN05326649, study PRJNA326480) | marine metagenome | isolation source: seawater | place: Southern Ocean | collected 2011
CAAGATAGCCTTAGGCCACCACCGCGATGATATTCTAGAAACCTTGTTGCTAAACATGTTTCATGGCGGCAAACTTAAAGCCATGCCTGCGCGTCTGCTCAGTGACGACGGATTAAATACGGTGATCTGGCCGATGGCCTATGCCTGTGAACAAGACATTGCCGAGTATGCCCAATTTTAGCAGTTTCCTATTATTCCCTGTAATCTTTGTGGTTCACAAGACAACCTGCAGCGTCAGCACATTAAGAGCATGTTGCAAGCTTGGGAAAAAAAATCATCCAGGTCGAATAGAAAGTATGACCAAATCATTACAAAATGTCGTACCTTCGCACCTCATGGATATCCAACTGCACAACTTTAAACAAACCCAGCGCGTAACTAATGAGCAGGTGGTTGAAGACGTTGATTTAGCGCTACCTAATTTACCCCTCTAATCACGATGGCCCCCAAGGCTTTTGTTCAAGCTTGTTGGATAAGGATAGTGATAAATAAATCATTAACTATGGTGGGCCTATGTACATAGAATCAGCAGCGCAGCTTAGAGCCTTGTATGGCCACCCCAAGTGACTAGCAAAAGATAAGCAGTTAGACGCCTTAGAGGGGCATAGCATTAATTTTATTGCACACTCGCCTTTGGTGATTATTTCTAGCCGTTCAAAAACCGGTTCGGCGGACTGTTCCCCCCGCGGTGGCGAGCCTCGGTTTGTCGAAGTATTGAGCCAAAACTGCCTGCTTCTTCTTGACGGAAAAGGTAATAATCGCTTAGATAGCTTGGTTAATATCGTTGAAACAGGTGATGTGGGCTGTTTGTTCCTAATCCCAAGCATGGATGAAACTTTGAGAGTTAATGGCGTGGCTCGTATTTCTACCGCAGCCGAACACTTAAGTTTATTTGCTGATTATGCCAACCCTCCCAAAAGCTGTATTGAGGTCAGCATTAAAAAAGTGTTTTTACATTGTGCTAAGGCGTTAATGCGCTCACAACGTTGGGCGGTTAGTTCCAAGATTGGGCGTGGGACGTTTCCTAGTATTGGGAAAATGATCAACGATCAGCTGTCATTAAAGCAACCTGTAGAATCTCAAGCTGATATGTTGCTTCGATACCAGCAAGATTTGTAGTCAATGTTTAATAAGGGGGTTGCTGTTTAACGAACTTCTATTAGGCTTTCGTTGTATCAGTTTCAGTGTAAAAATGTAGGAACATTAGTTTTCTATTGGTGATAAATATAAAGGTACTTGCAGTATGAAAATGGACCAACCGATTAACGTATTTGGCGAAAAACTAGAAATTTGTGGAACCGATCCAATGACTGGTTTCTACCGTGATGGCGTGTGTAATACCTGTAAAGATGATTCTGGTTTGCATACGGTGTGTATTGAAACCTCGCAGGCTTTTTTGGACTACTCAAAGTCTAAAGGTAATGACCTATCTACCCTTGTGCCGGCTTTTAACTTTGAAGGCTTAGAGCCAGGTGATAGCTGGTGTGTTTGCGCTGGGCGTTGGTTAGAAGCAGAAAAAAGTGGCATGGCACCAAGGCTGAACTTACAGAGTACACATATCAGAGCTTTAGACATAATTCCAATGGCTCTACTTAAAAAATACGCAGTCGATTTGAACTAGATTGATACTAATCTAATCCACTAAGCTGAATTAAACCACTCCATAAAATGCTTACCCACATAAGCAGTTCAAAACATAGTAAGCCAGTTCCATCTGCACTTTAATAGGTGCAATTCAACTGGCAGTCCACTAGTGTTGCACCTTACGCCACTAAAACTCCACTTTAATAGTTCTTTGGGCATCCTGCTGCTGGGGTTTCTATAACTTTAGCCGGACTTTAAACTACTTTATTTGGCAAGCTATCCTATACCTAAGGACAGTTACTTAAAATGAGAAAAAAGCGATTCATTTTTCCTTCTGCCTTTTACCTCCTATCATCAGTCCTTTGCTTATAGTCTGTTTTTTAGTGTGTGGTTTTTTATTAAGATATGGTTTACGTAGCTAGTTAAGGACTTTTGGGATAAGGCCAAGTAAATTTTTTCTTTGGCAGCCAATTCTGGCGCTAAATGGCACCCACAAAAATGAAATGTTTTGCCTAACTGACTTTTTTTGGGTATGTAAAGCAGCTTTATTTAATATTATACTGAAAGTAGGTTTATTTTTTGTTCAACTCACCTAAGGGTAATATCATGTCGTTACGGATTAATGATCAAGCACCAAATTTTCAAGTAGATACCACCCAAGGACATATCGATTTCCATGAATGGATTGGTAATGGATGGGCAGTGTTATTTTCCCATCCTAAAGACTTCACTCCTGTTTGCACCACTGAATTAGGCTATATGGCTAATATCTAGTCTGAGTTTGATAAACGAAACACTAAAATTATAGCACTAAGTATTGATTCAACCAGTGACCATGACAATTGGCTTAAAGATGTTGAAGAGGTGGGTGGTGCTGATGTGAACTATCCAGTAATTGCAGACACTGATTTAAAAGTGGCAAAGCTATATAGTATGTTTGCTGCTGACGAAACAGGGGCTGCTGGCAATCGCACAGCAATGACCAACGCTACTGTGCGCTCGGTATTTGTTATTAGCCCAGATAAAAACATAAAGCTTATGATTGTTTATCCAATGACTACAGGACGTAATTTTGACGAAATATTGCGAGTTATTGATTTAATGCAGCTAACGGCCAAACACAAAGTGCCCACACCCGTAAACTGGGAGCAAGGTGAGGATGTGATCATTGTTTCTGGAATTAATAACGAAGAGGCTACAAAAATATACCCAGAGGGTTGGGAGACGCTAACACCTTATTTGAGAAAAGTTAAACAGCCAAACTAATATTTAGCTAATCAATAGAGCCGCTTCTAAGCTTAGATTCGGCTCAATAAACTTATATTTAATAGCTAAGATCAAATATATTTCGCCATCAGTTGGCGCATAAAGGTAAAGCTATTTAACTATCCAGATGGTTATCAGCATGATGAACTGTGACCTTCATGATTATATAGAAATGGCCTGTATGTATAACTATCCAGCTAAGCTAACTCTTACATGCGTTGCCATAACTGTGTGCGCACAGAGATACCTTCAGTGTCACTGCGAGCTCGATAAGCGGCGATGTCTGAAGTGCCAGCTACAGTTTTACAATCAGCAGGCGCAGGCCCAATGGTAATGCGTATCTCGTTCCAAGCTAAATCTCTTTCCCTAGGTCGTAAAAGCCCCCTTAATTGGCCTTTTGAGGTGAGGTCAAAAGGCCAATTAAGGGGGCTTCTAGGTTGTTAAAGTAAACACACACGCTTTGGCCGTTAGCGCCATGTTGTTGCAAGTAGCGGGCAATGGCAGCTACTGCAAATGCACCACAAGCTGTCTTGTGCATGCGAATTTCCTTGATGTCCTTATCCATGGCGTGTTTAAAAGCAGCCTCAAATTGTACTAAAACAGGTTGACAAAGGGCGTCGTAAATCAAGCTGTCTTTGCTCTCGACTAAGAGTTTAGCAGCGCTAATACTGGCGGCTAAGCCCGCCAGAGAGGTTTCTAATAAGTCGCTGTTGGCCAAACCGTGTTGCATGGCAAAAGTGGCTCGGTGGCCAGCTGTATTTTGGTCTTGTAAATTAAAGCCTCGGCTGGCAACCACCTTTTCTACTAGGCTAGTGAGTTTTATTCTGCACTGACAAGAGTGGTGTCGCTCATGATGAATCCTTTATGTTTGTTATTATTTATATTTTTTGGCTTAAAGCGCGTATTACTGTTACTCAAGTTAAGGACATTCATGGCAGACTGTGAATTTATTTAACTCAAGCCTTAAGACATGATAGTATCGGTTTGCTGGGCTTTACGCAATAACTCTAGCATTTAGATTAATCTAGATTAACTTAGATTGTGCCTAGAATTAAGTTAGAATTAGGTTAGATTTAACTCACTAGGCAAAGGTAGTTAAGCAGGCGTTAGGCTAGATATATTCACCGTGCCTGTTTGTGTAGCCTAGGCCAAGCAGCTTGAGCAAGACGCTTAAAGTTACTAAGGTGGTTTTTGAAGTCAGTCAATTAGAGTGTATTAACTAAGGGTAACTATGGAATCTATGGCAACGTTATTGGGTCCAGTAGATAAATACGGTTCTGGGGTAGTTAATTGGGTGTTTGCTCATGGCTCTGGCATTGGAATGAAGCACGAGTTTATGCAGTCTGTGGCTTTAGCAATGAGTGCCAAAGACTCTACTGTGTATTTATTTTAATTTGACTATATGCAAAAAATGAAAAGCACAGGCATCAGGCTACCACCGCCTGCTGTGGCCAAATTAGAAGTTGAATTCTTAGCCGTTCTTGAGGTATTGGTGCTGCCTAGCCCATTAATTATTGGCGGTAAATCACTAGGGGAAGGGTAGCGAGTTTAGTTGCAGAGCGCAGTCATGCTTTAGCATGGGTTGCTTTGGGTTATCCATTTCATCCTCAGCGAAAACCAGACACGCTGCGGGTGGAGCATTTATTAAGGAGCCATAAGCCAGGCTTAATAGTGCAAGCTAGTCGGGATGCTTTGGGTTGTTATGAGGAGGTGTTGGGATACCAATTGCCTCACCATATAAAGCTCAGTTGGTTGGCTGAAATGGATCATAGCTTTAAACCTTTTAAAGCCTCACAATACAGCCAAGCTAGTGCTATTGAAAAGGCTGCAGTAGATTTGAATCAGTGGTTTCAGACTCACTTAAAGTAAAAAATGTTGTTTAGATTTAACCACTGCATAATAGGGGTTAAATGGTATCTAAATTTTGGTAATGACAGAGTAATAATTGTGACACAAAATGACCTTCATATAGATAAGTTATTAGACTCCACTGGGCTGTTTTGTCCTGAACCTGTAATGATGTTGCACAGTACCTTTAAAGATATCAAAGTGGGAGATGTGGTTAAGGTACTGGCGACAGATCCTTCAACCACACGGGATATCTCTAAGTTCTGCCTGTTTTTGGGGCACGAGTTGCTTGAACAGTTAGAAGTTGGTGGAACATATGAGTATCTAATACGTAAAGGCAGCTAACATTAATTAACCCACGCCAAGCTAGATAAGAGACCAACACTTTATTCAGTAAACTGCTCCGCAGGCAAGATATTGATAGATTCATGTAGTTCACTGTAAACTACATGAATGCGTTTCTGTTCTAGTTGAATTTTAAGTTGAGTTACCTTATCCGCCAAACTAGTCTCATAAGCACCATAGTCGGTGCCGTCACGACTGGAAAACTCTTCTAATAGGTAGTTTAAGGTGTCTGCATTAATTTGTTGCCAAGGCACAATCATGAATTAATCCGTGGTTAACTTTCGGGGTGAGCAAAGATGTAACTGGTTGCGATAAAGCTGAGCCTGATGTGCAACCTTTTGAGCTACATTAAGCAACCAAGGCTTAGCCAAGTAAGATTTTTTGGCAAAACCGCCGTTACCCTCGTGATAGGCCAAGTAAAGATTGTAAGCATCGTCTGGGCTTATTTTGTTGAGGCGCACAGAGCGGCTGTTGTACCAACCAACAAAGCCGATGGCGTCATTAAAATTGGTGCGCACGGTCGCAGTCTTGCCAGTGAGCTGCTGGTATAGAATCCAAGTGCCGTCAATGGCTTGGGGATAGCCATAAGCACTAGAAAGATGGCGACCTGGGATAATGCCTAGAAACCTTTTTCGAGGTGGCCGTGCAGTGGCATTAAACGCAGATTCTTGTTTTATAAATGCCATAGTAATCGACTGATGTATGTGCCATTGCTGTTGCGATGCCAAGGCGCTGGTCTGCCAGTTCCCAAACTGCGCATAAATGCTGCATAGATTGTCGGGCGTGCTTGGTTTGCCAGGGTTTCCGCCGATGCCGCTACAGGCACTAATTGCAAGTGCCATTAGGCCAATTAAAAGGACTCTAGAGTAGTTCACTGCGTCTAGCCCAACATAATTGCATAAGTCTAACTTGGTCTTCGGCTTGCAATAAATCTAACCCTGTTTCATGGGCCAAATCTTGTAGTTCGTCGCGCCAGTCATGCCCAAGTAGCTCACTAATGTCATATTGACTAGTAGATATTTCAAACGCTAATTCTATATCTAGGGCATCTACTAAATGCTCTAAACCTTCACTGGGCGAAAAATCTGCATGCCCCACCACATGACTAGCATCTAGGTCATCATTCATCTCTAAAAGAACGTCTTTAACCGAATGCCCTAAGGCGGTCACCGTTTCATCACTAATATGATCACTGTAACAAAGGTGAGGTGGCCAGTTATCATCGGCCAAGATAAGGCTTGATTTAATGCTGCCATCAGGCAGGGTCCAAGCCGCTACGATGGGATAGTAAGGTGGTTCTGGACAGGTTTCGACAGCAATAAACAACGCTAAGCTTAAATCGATCATAGACATGGCAGCAGAGATAAAAAACTAATGACAAATGATGGCTTATGCTCTGACTTAAGGCAAGGTAAGTTTAGTAAATGCAGGTCAATAGTAAAAGAGTTTTAAAAAACGACATGGAAAAACAAGAATATGATAAAATTGATCTTCGGTTTCTAAAGGTGTGGTCGTATCCAAAACCCTAAATGACCAAATGAAACAAACTTGCTTTGTGCAAGTAAGCGAATTCAAAGGCGTTATTAAGCCAAAGTAGTATTCAAATTTGTTCGCCAACTTGATATAAATGGTAGGTTAATACTTTTGCACTACAAAATTAGGAACCATTGAAATGAGTGACGTGAAGACATATCCTGCAGACAAACTGATTGCCCAAACCTTTGGTTTGAATCAACAGCAACGCGAAGTGATGTATCAACAGTCAATTGCGCAGCCAGAAGACTTCTGGCGCGAGCAGGCCCAACGTCTTGATTGGATAAAAGCACCTACAAAAATAAAGAACACTCGTTTTACTCCTAATGATGTGTCTATAGAGTGGTACGCAGACGGTCAATTAAACGTTGCAGCCAATTGTTTAGATCGTCATTTGGCTCATCATGGTGCAGACACGGCTATCATTTGGGAAGGTGATGATCCTAATGAATCACGCCATATCAGTTATCGAGAGTTACATCAGCAAGTGTGTCAATTTAGTAATGCCTTACTCGCTCAAGGTGCCAAAAAAGGTGACGTAATCACCTTATACATGCCCATGATTCCAGAAGCAGCGGTGGCTATGTTGGCTTGCGCCCGCATTGGAGCGGTTCATTCAGTCATTTTTGGTGGTTTTTCTCCAGACGCCATAGCAGGTCGTGTTCAGGGTTCTAAAAGTAATATCGTAATTACTGCGGATGAAGGTTTGCGGGGCGGCAAAAAGGTAAGCCTTAAGGCTAATGTAGATGCAGGCTTAGCAAATGTAGATTGTGTAGACACCGTAATAGTGGTTAAGCGCACAGGCGCTGATATCAATTGGATACCAGGCCGTGATGTTTGGTACGGTGATATTGTCGCTTCGGCGGCTAAGTTTCATGAGCCCGAGGTCATGGCTGCAGAAGATCCACTTTTTATTCTTTACACGTCAGGCTCCACTGGTCAACCTAAGGGTTTAGAGCACACTACAGCAGGTTATCTAGTGTGGAGCGCTATGACTCACGAAATGGTATTCGACTATAAACCAGGAGATGTCTACTGGTGTACTGCCGATGTCGGTTGGATTACAGGCCATAGTTATATTGTCTATGGGCCCTTAGCTAACCGGGCCACCACGTTAATGTTTGAAGGTGTACCCAACTACCCAACGAATGCGCGTTTTGGTCAGGTCATAGAAAAACATAAGGTTAATCAATTTTACACCGCACCCACGGCCATAAGGGCTTTGATGCAGCATGGTGATGACGTCCTAGCAGGCGCTAATGTTTCAAGTATTCGCATCTTAGGCAGTGTGGGCGAACCCATCAACCCTCAAGCATGGCTTTGGTATAGAAAAACATTTAGTTTAGGCGATGTGCCGGTGGTTGACACCTGGTGGCAAACAGAAACGGGGGGGCACATGATTACGCCTTTGCCAGGTGCGGTAGATACTAAACCAGGTTCGGCAACCTTGCCTTTTTTTGGCGTGCAGCCAGCCTTAGTTGACAATGAAGGCATTGAGTTAGAGGGTGCGGCTGAAGGTAACCTTGTGATTAAAAACAGTTGGCCTGGCCAAGCAAGATCGATTTGGGGCAATCATCAACGCTTTCAAGAAACCTATTTTTCAACTTTTAGTAACTATTACTTTACAGGAGACGGTGCGCGCCGTGACGAAGACGGTTACTATTGGATTACTGGCCGCGTGGATGATGTACTCAACGTTTCAGGCCACCGTATGGGTACTGCCGAGATAGAGAGCGCTTTGGTAGCCCATGAGGCAGTTTGTGAGGCTGCAGTTGTGGGCTATCCCCACGAGATTAAAGGTCAAGGTATCTATTGTTACGTTACCCTGCAAGATGGTGTTAATAATAGCACTGAGCTATTACAGGCCTTGCGGCAGTGGGTAAGGGCAGAAATTGGCCCCATCGCTTCACCTGATTTAATTCAGTTTGCACCTAACTTGCCAAAAACCCGTTCTGGCAAAATTATGCGCCGTATTTTGCGTAAAATTGCAGCTAACGACTATGGCAAACTGGGGGACACTTCTACTTTATCTGCCCCAAGTGTAGTCACTGAGTTGATTGATAATCGCTGCAATAAATAACTTAATAGAGTTTCATCTGTTTGAGGAGGTGCGTTTATGTCCAATAACTACACCATTATTGTAGCTGATGATCATCCATTATTTCGGGCTGCGTTAACGCAAGCTATTGGTGCTCAGGTGGAAGGTGCAGACGCGTTAGAAGCAGAGCATCTGCAGCATTTAGAACACCAAATGAGTAGTGAAATAGATTTAGTTTTGTTAGATCTGCACATGCCGGGGGCCAATGGCTTTTCTGGACTTATTTACTTGCGCACCCATTTTCCGAGTGTGCCGGTGGTGGTAGTTTCGGGAAATGAACAGGCCAGTGTGATTCACCGTGCTATGCACTTTGGGGCCGCAGGCTTTATTCTTAAGTCATCTTCCATGGCGGATATTATTGACGCCATTCAGGTGGTACTTAATGGCGGCCATTGCGTGCCTGCCGACTTGCCTGCAGCAGATCAGCAAATGGACGCCCAAGATAGTAAGTTTGCTGACCAGTTAGCAAGTTTAACTCCCCAACAGTTTAAAGTTATGGTTATGCTTACTGAAGGCTTGCTTAATAAGCAGATTGCTTATGAATTGAGTGTTTCAGAAGCAACTATTAAGGCCCATATGACAGCTATATTGCGTAAACTTGGCGTTTATAGTCGCACTCAGGCGGTCATTACAGCCAGCCGCATGCGTATTGAGCACCCGCAAGATGAGTCTTTGCACTAGCGTCTTACCTGAGGCGGCTAAGGGTAGCTCTTAACGCGGTAGGCTTTAAAGGTTTATTAAGCAGAAGCACATCTTCATTCGCTACTGCTTTAGTGACTTCTTCGGTGCGATCTGCAGTAATACAAATGGCTGGGACTTGGTGCTGATAAACTTGCCTTATCTTAGCAATGGCGGTGGTTTCTGTCTGCCCCTGGTCTAGGTTATAGTCTGCTAAAATAACACTTGGCTGCACTTTTTCTGCGGCTAAATACTGCAATGCCTCAGACATGTTAAGAGCCGTTATTACCCGACAACCCCAGCCATCTAACAACTGCTTCATGCCCAGTAGAATCGGAGCTTCGTTGTCTATACACAAAACGGTCATGCTGCTCAAATTGCCTCCAACAGTGCTTCCATAGTAACTATTAGATGTGGCTTTAGTAACCACCTTTGAAATATCTCCTATGGGCACAATAATACCAAATAAGCTGCCTTTGCCTTGCCAGGATTTGACAGTCAAAGGATGGTCTAGCAACTTGGCTGTGAGATCGGCAACGGCTAGTCCTAAACTTAGGCCCTTTACGTCTTCGGTTGCTGGGTGATCTAGGCATTTAAACTCCTCAAATACTTCATTGAGTTTTTGTTTTGCAATGCCTATGCCGGTATCCCATACCTGAATTTCGATGGCATTTTTTTTGAGTCTGCAACCCAGTAAAACTTTACCTTCAGGCGTGTAGCGCAGTGCATTAATTAAGAAGTTTTGCACAATGCGACGCAGGTGTTGTTCGTCACTATGGACCGTCATATGACAAGGTACATAGTTAAATTCTATATCTTTTTGTTGGCACAACAAAGTCAGCTCGGCAGCGAGCTTTTGCAGCATTTTGTCAACTGGGAAGTGACTCAGTTTAGAAGAAAGCGTACCTGTATCTAAGGTAGAAATTTCTATCAAGGTGATAATGAGTTCTTCTGCCGCTCCTAAGGAGTCATCTAAATGATGCAATAATGACCCACTAGCGCCGATTTAAAACTGACCCACCTGAGGCAAAATAGCCGCTCAACTAATCAGTGAGGCGGCCTGTATGTTAACTCAGGAGAG
>MDTF01015714.1_pt1 | contig 10432 bp, 7 predicted proteins | sample 811191 | NCBI WGS metagenome assembly MDTF01 (sample SAMN05326649, study PRJNA326480) | marine metagenome | isolation source: seawater | place: Southern Ocean | collected 2011
CCATCTTCTTTTTGATGGAGTATGTCGATCATTATTAAAATATCATCGTATTTAAATGTTGCTTCATAAATATTTGTAACACCCTCACTAAGCCAGTTTTGGGTAAGCGCAATCTTTTCTTTGAAGCTAGTTCCTTTAAACGGAACTTCCTTTCCTCCTGGAAAAAGCTCACAAGCTAAAGCACCAACTTCATTGCCTGTTGCAAAAACTGCTTGTAAATGTGCTCCAGGCGGAGTTAATACTTCGGGTTTATATTTTTTAAGCCACAGTGCTTTTTTACATTGAAGTCCCTTGGTGTAAAGGGATTTAGATAAGTTCAGTTTGGGAAATATCGCTCTCATAGGGCTTCTTTAATTATTGATTGCATTATTGACGGGCCTCACTTGTAAGCAACATATTTTTAACTAACTAATTAACATTAAATTAAATTTCGCTTAGAACAATATTCAACAAGCTCTTGCCCATCTAACCTTTCAGTATAAGGATTCCTTCGAACATAGAATTTTCCATCAAGATAGCATCCACTGCCTTCTTTTATAAATGAACATTTAACTTCAAGAACGTGATTTTCATTAACTTTGATTAGTTCAAATTCGATTAAGTTTAAGAATTTTTTGCCAATTTTTTTATCTAGTAATCTTCCAAACCATATTTTAAATCCATCAAAACTATTTTTATGAAGTTGAGTAATTTCCTTATCCATACCTGTTATTTCACCAGAATCTGTTACACCTATTAAAAGGGTTCCTCCATCGGTGTTTAAAAATGAACAAAGGACTTTAAGTGATGCATGAATTAAGTCTTTATTTAAAGCATTAGTTTTAATGTCTAGTCGAAGCGTCTGTTTAAGCTCAATAGTTTTATTTTCTCTACCTCTTTTGCCCAAAATACCGAGGATTCTATCGCTATCATTAAGCATTTCAAGTCTTGAAATAATGTCTAAGAGCTCATTATTTGTGTTTACTGCATTAACAGGATTTATAAGGAGTTTTGAAGATAAAACATCGATTCTATTAGATATATCTTTGACTTTATTTAATGCAGAAGTAATAATTTTTTGATCAGATAACTGAGGAACAGGAATTTTGATACCTCTCCAAGCGTCTCCATAATATTTATAATTTTCAGAGGCAATTTTTAATTGGATTTCACCGTGTTGACTCTTTAAGTAGTGAAGAAGGTAATTTGCTAAAGCAATAGTATCTGAAGAAGATTTACCAAGTAAATCACTGTCAGTATAGAGAGCAACAACAGATCGAATACCATCTTCAAGTTCCCAATTTTTATATTCTGACCACTTCCAAACGGAAGGATGAAAAATTTCAAAACGAAGTGGCATATAATCATAGTTTATAATCTCAATAATTATTAAATCATCAACTTCCTTAAGGATACTAAGAGGCGTGTAATTAGACGCATAATCAGCTTGCATCATCAGATCACCTAGTGCCTGAAAGGGTTTATGATTATCCTTAGTAGGTTCTTCATCAAGATGTTTTCTAGTGGCTAAATACTCTTCTACTAGTGATAAATATTTTGTACCGTTTATGTAAACTGCATCTTCATTTTTTTCGTAGGCTTCTAAAATTTTAACTATCAGATGGGGCGTAAACCCTATTTTTACTACTAATTTCTCAAGACTGAGCTCATTTACATTTTCAAATTCTAAGCTTGGTATTGAAAGATGCTCAAGTGAGTTATATAAATTGGTCAAATTTGAAAATTTACTTCTAGAATAAATAATTGCTTCACCAGATAATAACTTCTTGTATGCTGTTTTTTGATTTGATTGCCGTAGATTTTTGTTAAATATATCATTAAAACTTGACAGAATATTAAGATCATCCTCATCCTCATCATCCCACTGCATTGTTGACATTTCAGTGCAAATTAACAATTTCAATGTCTTTACTTTTGAAATCCAAACTGCAATATATTTAAATTCCACTGGAAGAATATCTTCTTTAGAATTATTGTTGAGCCTGTCATCACTAGCACCAAAAACAGCATTTATATAAAGTTTTTGAGATAAGAGGTCTTTTGAAAGAGTTTGTAAGGTTGCTGACGGAATATAAATTAATGCAGAGCCATTTTTTGATAGTAATTTAAGAATCGAGAGGCACTCACTTGAGTAGTCCCATAGGTCAAAAATGCCTTTAAATAATCTAACTTTAGCTGAAGAGTTGTTTGTTCGAATCGAATCTAACCGTTCTTTTGATAGCCATTCAATAGTTGTTTTAACCATCTTTGTTAATTCTATTGAAGAGAATTTAAGGTGTTTCTCACAATAATCGTATATGAGGCCATCAAGCTTATCCCCGTTATAATTTAAGAATTCATCTTGACTGCCTTTTGAAAGCCTTTCATAGGTATCTTTTTGAATCTCTCTTTTAGAAGTTTGTACTGTTGGAATTGACATAAACTAAAATAATTTTAAATACATCTCTTGAATTCTACATTATTTTTATTGTTTATATAATTAGATGAAATTTAATTTAACCTATAATTGTAGGTTAAATATTGCTTCAAAATTATGATTAAAACAATAGAGTTATTTGCAGGTGTTGGTGGTTTTCGATTAGGACTTGAGAAAAATAATACAAAGCAAAAACAAAATTTTAAAGTGGTTTGGAGTAATCAATTTGAACCTTCTACAACTTCACAGACTGCATCTAGAATTTATGAAGCTTGGTTCGGTAATGAAAATCATTCTTCACAAGACATAACCAAAGTCATTAAAGAGGATTTTGACTCTATTCCTGAACATGACTTACTCGTTGGAGGGTTTCCATGCCAAGATTATTCTGTAGCAAGATCTTCTAGCTCAGCTAATGGAATAAAGGGAATAAAGGGAAATTTATGGTGGTCAATTCATGAGATTTTAGAAAAGCGTTTGCCTAATTATGTAATGCTTGAAAACGTTGATAGTTTGCTTAAATCTCCATCAACTATGAGAGGAAGGGATTTTGCCATTATTCTGGCATCACTCTCAGATTTAGGATACGCAGTTGAGTGGCGTATTATTAATGCGGCTGAATATGGGATGCCTCAAAGAAGAAAGAGGGTATTTATAACAGCTTATAAAGAAGGCACTAGTATTCATAACAAAATCTCCAAATTAAAAACTTCTGATGATTTATTTAAATGGGTAGCAAGTGACGGGGTCTTACAAGATGCTTTTCCAATGAATTTCATAGATGATATGTTTCCAAATTTCAATAAAATTGAAGGAAGTCTTCCTGAGATTTCAGATAACAAGCTAGGTTTTGATTCAAAGACAAGGCCTTTTTCAAATTCAGGCGTAATGATTGATAGAATTGTCTATTCTCAAAAGGGTGTTCCAGATGAATATAAAGGTAAAACTGTTAATTTAAAAGACATCCTTCAGAAAGAAAAAGTTTCAGAAGAGTTTTTTATTCCTGCGGCAGAACCCCAGCCATCTTTGTTAGATAAGTGGCTGTATTTGAAGGGCTCAAAAAATTTAATTAAAACTTCTAAAACTGGCTATAAATATCCATATGCAGAAGGTCCAGTAACTTTTCCTGATGCTTTAAATCGAGCCTCACGAACCATTATTACGGGTGAAGGAGGTAAAAGCCCTTCTCGTTTTAAACATGTTATCAAGGACCCAATGAGTGGAAGACTGAGGAGGCTTACACCATTCGAGTTAGAAAAATTAAATATGTTTCCAGGGAGTCTTACAAAAATGAAAGGGGTTTCAGATGGAAAGAGGGCTTTTTTTATGGGAAACGCACTTGTCATTGGTGTTGTTACCAAAATTTCTAAGTCTTTAATTAATATGATCTAATTCCACTTATTAATTGTTAGGCCCAAAATGATATATACTTTTTGTTAACTTTATTAGAGGAAATAATATGCCATTAAATAATTCAGCAAGGTCACAAAAAATTCAAGAAATATATAGTGGTGAAAGTTATGGAATGAAAGAAATACTTTGGAATGAGGGTCAGATGAATGACGCCTCGTTACAACCAATGCCATATTTTAAGATACCTCTTGAATACCTAATTTATAATGCTGATAATGGACGAATTCTAAGTAGAACGCTCGCAATAAAAGGGCAGGAAGAGGTTATTGATCCTGAGTCAGAAGAGGGCAATAACATGATTGAAGGCTTCCTGGAGGCTTCAGATAAATCAAAAAATGCTAAAACAGAAGCAGATATTCGAAAATGGGGACAAAAAGAAGTTGGAATAGTCACTCTTGATGGTATTGTGATTGATGGAAATAGACGTCTTATGACCTTAAACAAAATATCTAGAAATCCACCCAAAGATAAGCCCAGCTCTGATTTTAAATATTTTAAAGCTGTAATACTTCCTATTAAGCTTCAAGACAACTTTAAAGAAATAAAAAGACTTGAAACCATTGTTCAAATGGGCGAAGATAAAAAAGCTGATTATGGCGCTATTGAGAAGTATTTACAAATAAAAACATCTTTAGAGGCTGGAGTTTCAGAATCAGAAATTGCTGAATATATGAATGAGAAAGTTTCGAAAATACAACAGTATAAAAAAACTTTAGCTGAAATGGAAAAATATTTAGATTATATGGGTTATGAATATCAATATCCTCAGCTTTTTGATAGAGAGGATTACCTAATTAGTCTTGCTAATTGGATGGAGACCTATCGAGGAACTCAGAGTGCTAAGGGGTATGATGGCTATGATGATATGAATGTAACCTTCCTCGAGATACTTTGTTTTGATTTAATTAGGTGTTATTCAGTTGTTGATAAAGATCATTTTAGAAAAATTGGTGGGGGTCTCAAAGGTAGTCATATATTTGGAGATAAAGATATATGGACTCAAATGTTTGAAATACACAGGGAGGGCATCAAGCCATTAATAGACAACGAACCTTCAATTGACTGGGATTCAAGTGATGTAACAAATTTCTTAGATGATCGAGATACACAATTTGCTAAAAAAGCTGAAAATCTTATTACTGATAATTTGGGTGATCGCATTAAAGATTTAAATCGAAGACAAAATAATGATAAGCCAAAAAAACAAATTGATGATGTAAATAAAACCCTAAAAAGCATAAATCCCAAAGCTCGTGCTTTTACTGAAAAAGCAACTATTACTGGAATAGGTGAAGCCGTAGAAAATGGTATTGATCTTTTAAAAAAAGCTGGAACTTTTGGCAAACTACAGTTACTTAAAAAAGTTTTAAAAATGTTGACTGAGATGGGTTCCTTTTCTACTGAAGACCTAGAAGATGGAAAGATTTTGACAGAAATGAAAGAAATTAGCAGTGCTGCTCATACTCTTAAAAAAAATGCAGGCGGCTAATAAATGTCTGAAATACTTTTAGATATTGATAATTCATTATCTCATTTCTCCCTATCAATCACTCCAAATGAATTAAAAAAATATTATTTGCTTGATTTTGCTCTCAAAGAGCTTAAATATGAGGTTATTGAAAATTGCCTAATAATTCCGTTTGATAGTAATTTTAAAATTTCTATTGTTAAAAAAATCCAACAGATTTTTGATTATGAGCAGATTGAATTAACCCTCAGTAATAATATAAAAGAAGAGCTTGCGGGTTTTGCTCGGGATGAAGATCAATTCGACCTTTTCACTTCAAATGCAAAACAAATAAGAAATGAAGAAATTACTCTTAAATCTGAGTTTTATAATCAATACAAAGCATTTATAGACTTTGTTGCATCTGTTTTTGTCAGGCCTTTAAAAGAATTTCAAAATCTATCTGCTTTTCATATGGCTTACTCACAGCATTGTTGTAATTTTTCAGTACCTGGAGCTGGAAAGACAGCTATTGTTTTAGCAGCTTATTCATACCTTAAAAATCATAAAGATATTTCAAAAAAAGTTGATCGTATAGTTGTAGTAGGTCCTTTTGCTTCTTTTGCTCCATGGGAGGATGAATTTAAAAACTGTTTTGGATATCCTGTTAACTCAAATAGAATTTATGGTGGAATTGATGTCAATCAGAGGCGCCGGCATTTAGTAACTGGACAGCCTGCAGAGTTGACACTAATTAGCTACAGTATTGTGCCATCACTAGAGAAAGAAATATCCGAATTTATTGACAAAAATAATGTCATGATTGTTGTTGACGAAGCTCATCGAATTAAAAATCAAATTGGTAAGCAAGCATTGGCGACTCTCCAGGCTTCAACTAATGCTAAATCTAGAATTGTTTTAACAGGAACTCCCTTGCCGAACGGCTATCAAGATTTATATAACCTATATAAATTTATATACCCTTTTCATTATGAAAAAATTCTTAATACACATTACTCCAATCTTGTAGATCTTAATTCAAGTGATGCTTATAACTTAGATAATAGAGTGACAAATTTAATAGATAACGTCTCCCCATTCTTTATAAGGATAAAGAAAAAACATCTAAATTTACCTCCAATTAAATCTCATTATATTCGAATTAACATGGATTTTAAACAGCAAAAAATTTATGACTTTATTGAAAAACAATATGTTCTATTTATAGAACTCTCTGAGGCTGATTACAAGGCAGCCGAAATTTTAAGAAAAGCAAAATTAATCAGGCTTAGACAAACTTCAACCGACCCCTCTATGCTATTTAACTCAATTGCAGATAGTCTAGACCATAATGATGGCAATAAAAAGCATTTTGAAAAGTCAGCTAATGATGAAATTGGAGGTGCTGATATTTTTGATGAAATACAATCATATAAGTCGATTATTCCACCAAAATTTTCATCTGTATTAAATTTACTAAATGAGATTTTACCAAAGGGGGAAAAAGTCCTTATTTGGACGATTTTTGTTTCAAATGCTGAAAAACTTAAAAGTTACCTTGAAGATAATGGTATTTATTCTGAATTACTAATTGGTAAAACACTTGACACTGAAAGAGAGAAAACTATTAAGATTTTTAATAATCCTGATAACTTAAAGCTTCAGGTGGTAATCGCAAACCCATTTACAATTGGAGAGTCTATATCTCTTCATAAGGGCTGTCATAACGCATTTTATTTAGAAAGAGATTATAATTGCGCAAGTTTTCTGCAGTCTCTTGACAGGATTCATAGAGTTGGCTTAGATCCTAATCAAATCACAAATTATTACTATTTTCTATCAAATGAATCTATTGATGAGATTATTGATGAAAAAATTGATTTTAAGATAAAGAGAATGTCAGGAGTTATTGACGGAGAAATACCGTTACTCGCTGGCATTGATAGTAATAATGAAAATGAATTATCTGAAGCAGTAATTTTAAGTTATGATCGAAGAAATTCTTCACTATAGCAATATTGGTACTCCAAGTTACTTGGCCCAACTTATAAGCTATGCAAATAGCTCAACTTATACTGAGAAAGAGTTGAAAGATTTTTTTTTCAGAAAATCAATTGACAACAGATATATATTTGATGGAGGAGTTCATTTTTTAAGTTTAATTGGTTTTTTTATTAAAAATAAATCAAATAATATAGAAATAAATAAGTCATTACTTCATTTTCTTGAAAACGATTATTTGCTTATAGAAAAAATAAATAGCTTGTTTCTACTTCAATTAACTCAGAGTGATTTGTTTAAAAAGCTTTTTAACAAATCAACAATGGTTTATGAGCAAGACGGTACATTAGTAATTAGCAGTGCAGCCTTTAAATTTAAATACGCAATAATTAGACAGTTTTTATTAGATTTCAATGTGATTTCTAAGCACGCTTATATCAATAAAAATTATCTAGTTAATAATAACTATCAAAGTTATTTTAATAATATTGATATTTCTAAAAAAAATGAACAAAGAATCTTAACACTTGATGAATTTAAGAAATTACAAGAGCTTAAAAATACATATGGTGAAAACGCTGAAAACTTTGTAGTAGATTATGAAAAAAATAAATTTAAATCACATGAATTGGTTGAATCTATTGAAAAAATATCTAATTTAAATGTGTCTGCTGGTTTTGATGTAGTTTCTCTTCAAAGTGATGATTCAAATATAATTGATAAGTTTATTGAGGTAAAGTCTTACTCTAATAATAAAACATTTTTTTGGTCTAAAAATGAAGTTGAAATGGCAAAAAATAAAAAAAATAATTATTTTTTATATCTAGTGAATCAGAAAAAAATTGACAATCCCGAATATACTCCAATTATGATTCAAAACCCTTACAAAGACATATTCTTGTCTTCTAATTGGGATATGGAGTGCCAATCTTGGTTTTTTAAGGAGAAAAAATAATTTATGCCAATTCCACAATTAATTTTTAATACTAGGGATAGAGAGTATCAGAAATATAACTTTTATCTTCTGTCTCAAGTTGTTAAGGAATTTTTATTTAGTAAAACAGCTTATAGAGAACTGGATAATACTATTTTTAATTTATCTGGTAACAGAAATAGAGGATTTGAATCCTGGTCTATTCTTAATTATCTTGGCTTAAATGATTCTTTTAAAGGATTGTTTTTTGAGCAAGATCTTTATATGGCCATTGATCTTTTGAAAAATGATCCTCAAGACTTTATCTTGATACTATCCCATTTAAATTATCAAGTAACAATTGAGGAGATGCGTAGTGATTTTCAACAAAAAGTTGAAGATTCTCAAAATATGAGTTTGAATGAAAGAATAGTGCAAATTTCTGACTCTGTAAGTGATATGCCAAAGTTAAAAAAAGAAATTATTTACTCTTACTCAAGAAGCCCTCATGTCGTTGCACAGGCACTATTCAGGGCGCAGGGTAAATGTGAAAAATGTGGGAAAAATGCTCCATTTCTAAGAAAATCAAACGGTACTCCTTATCTAGAAGTTCATCATAAAATACCTTTATCAGAACAAAATAATAATGACAGCAGTTTAGATACTTTAGAAAATGTTCTTGCTTTATGTCCCAACTGTCATCGAAAAGCACATTTTGGATTGACGCTAGATTTTATTTAGTAGAAGCGTTGTTGGATGAAGCTGGACTGCGACTTACCTTTTAGAGGAGATGTTACATTGCCATCTCTTACGTAGAAGTCCTCATCTAAAAAAATTGGCTCAATATTTGGGGAAACCTCAATAACATAAACCTCTTTATCATTATCAGCTACAAAATATTGATTAAGCCAGGTTGGTGAAAAATCATCTCCAAATGCTACTTTAAAATTCATTACTATTACTTGAATCCATTTATCTTTATTTCCTCTAAATTTAAAGTCATCTTCAAGGCCTATAATTTCTTTGTTATCATGAACTCCAACCAAGAGTACCCCACCTTTTTTAGAATTACTAAAACCTGCAATAGCCTTTAAAATTTGTTTTTTACCATTTTTAATTTTAATATCATCAGTGTTTCCAGGACCCCAAACTGCACTTCTCTTAAATTCACACGTATCACTCTCATCCTTTAATATTAATTTTTTTATTTGATTTATATTTTTTTCGTTACTTTCGAATATTTTTTGTATGGGAGTCCCACCTTTTAGAGGCTCTTTTTTTAACCAGGAGTAATCAGCGACACTATTACTTTTATTGAATGTTTTTACTGGCTCACCATCTATATGAACACTCCAATCATAGCCTGGTAATTCATTACCATATTGATCACCTGGAAGTGTGTCAATAAATTTACCATGATTCGTGGTAATGATTTGCATATCACCTTTCCATTTAATGCCTTTTGGATTAAGGCTTGGCCCAGAAACTACATTAACACCTATTACTACTAGATCTTTATCATCAATTGCATTCGATAAAACTTTTAAGTTGTTTTTTTTAAGTATTTCAAGAATAGGTTCCAGTTGTTCTGGAGTTAGCAAAAATTGTGGAAGTATTTTTTCAATCTGATTTATTGTAATAAAGCCATTATTTTGGGCAACACTAATAACATTTATAATTGCTTGATTGTGGGATTTTTTTTTGAACCTTTTAAAGTCTATTTCTAATTTCTCTTGGTTGATGTATTCAATATTATTGTTTTTTAATATTTCAAGAACTTTAGGCATCTCTTCAGTAGAAAGGAGAAATGATGGCAAAGTACTTTCAAGTTCAATTGAGTTTAAGACCCCAGTTTTACTTCCTAAGTTAATTAAATTACTCAGTGCATCATTGTGAAGCTTTTTTTTGTATTGCATAAATTGATTAATTTAAGATTAAGATTTAGGACATTTAGAGAATTTTATTATATGCCACAAGGATTTTTGCTTTTAATTAATCTTTGATTTTTTTTAATATTTTTTCAACGGCCATTGCTGTTGAATATATTCAAACATATCTTTTCCCTCCAGAGGAACACTTTGAGGCTCTTACCCCTCAAATTTACCAGTACCTGAGTTTCTTCGAATATAGAAATCTTTATTATCTAGATAGCATCCTACATCAAGGTTAACTAAATAAATACTTTAATTGCCATAATTCTAGGCAATATAAATAGAAGGTGGCCAACTCAACCGCGGTTGAG
>MDTF01009054.1_pt1 | contig 10425 bp, 9 predicted proteins | sample 811191 | NCBI WGS metagenome assembly MDTF01 (sample SAMN05326649, study PRJNA326480) | marine metagenome | isolation source: seawater | place: Southern Ocean | collected 2011
ACAGCCTACCATTACTTGGCTGTTCTGAATGGCGACGATACCGAGATGACTTACATCGGCCGCTACTTCGACGACATGGAGAAGCGAGATAATGTTTGGAAGATAAAGTTCCGCAAGATCTGTATGGACTGGCATCAGAATGCTTTAGTTACGCACGATGACGACAATCCTGGCTTAAACCAGATTACCCGTGGAGGCCGTCAGCCTGAAGATCCGCTTTTTTCATTTTTAAACGGTGAATCTAGCTAGGTCGAGATGTATTCGTCGAGTGCTTGTGGAAATTGCGGGTCCTTGATGCCTGATGGTTGCCAAATGCTTGGTCCGATTTTAAAAAGGCATTCATCTAATCTTTTTAGAGGTGTGGATTTTTCCAACACAGTCGATGTTGGCCAAAAGTTACCCTGTCGGTCGTGAACTTAGCACCCTTTTTCCTCAAAAAATCGTTAAGTAGTGACGACTAAAATTGTTGTTTAGTTTTTTACTAATAATTTAATTCGACCGACTATGCCCGCTTGCTCGCAAGGGCTGCGTCGGCGACTCGAGCTTGACCTCTTCGAGTGTCGTAGGAAAAGCCACTGGGAATGTTTGCATTGCTGTCACTGTAAGGAAAATTTCGGTAACTGGGCCAATTTAGTGCGGCCAGAGAGTAACGAAATTGTTAATAACGTTTTATCCAACTATGCTTAACTAAGGCTGCTGTAGCTCGGCTAACATTTCATCGTAGTTACTGAACCCCAGCACTGGGGTTATCTCTTTTTCCCAAGTTTCGTCGATCCTTGTGAGAGTTTTTTTGCTTAATGCTGTGCGGGAACCAATCTTTCCTTCACGTACTTTCGCGCTATCACTGCCGGTTGGCAGGTTGGAAACCTCTTCGCTTTTTTTTCGCATCAGAGCATCGTCGAAGCGGTCTTTGTGCGTGAGCATGAAGGGTAGGGAAGAGTGCTCTAAAGTAAGCGCAAGTAAATCCTCATCTAGATCGATACCAATAAATTCGGCGATTCGTTGGACAGTTTCGGAGCTGTTTCTTTGCATTAATTCGTAGGCAAGAAACAAGACATCAGGTTCGTTTCGTCTGGGCCACCAGGAAAGTAGATGTTTGAAGTAGCTGTCTTCTCGCATCATCTGCGCCTCAACGAATTCGTCTATTGGCACAGAACCGGGTTCGAGGAACCAACCTTCATTAAATTTATAAAAAGACACGGCGGCGTCCCCAAAGTTACGTACTATGTTGATGTAGCGCCCGCCCTTGGGAACCAAGTCTTCGCTTAAATGGCTTTTAAATGCCCGGGGGTTCGCTCGCTGTTCTGCGTCCAGGTCTAGGCCGAGAGAGAAGCTGGTCTCGATCCACGGTACAACTCGCGAGATATCGTCGAAATCCATATCACCACGGGTGCGAAGCGTATGGACTATCTGTTGGGTCCAGGTCGTGCCGCTCTTGCTGAAAGGTGTAATCACCACGTCCGTTGGCCTCAATTTCAGCGCTAACCCCTTCTCATACCCCACTGCAGAAAATAGCGGTTTGGTAATCTCTCGCAATTCGGCGAGGCTAGTGGCACGTTTAGCTGGTTTCTTCTTATCCATGATTTATTTCTTCAGTAGTATGGCGTGGGTCAATCGGTATGCACGCTCACCCGTTTTACGAGCCAGAACATGGCGATAAACAACACAAGATACATCCCTGCAGCGAAAGCGTAGGGAATAGTTGGGTTATATTGATACATCAATCCGCCGATGAACGGGCCAATAGTAAAGCCAAGGGGACCGCAGGAGCCTGCGACTCCGGCAACGGAACCCTGCTCTGCCGGAGAAACTGCCAAGGATGCCCCAGCCATGAATCCGGGGCCTGCGAGGCCCATACCGAATCCAAGGAATGTCATGGCAAGGGTGAGCAGTAATTGCGTTTCGACGAAGGTCATCAACGTGAATGCGATGATTAATACGGGCATGGCAAGTCTTAGCAGTGTAAAAGGTTTGATGTCCAGCCGCTGGACGACTACAAGCTGTGCAAACAAGGATGCTGCACCAGTAAACATCATCGCAAGTCCGAAGGTCTGAGCAGTTTCGCCTGGACCAAGGCCCAGAACATCCTGAAACCTAAAGCCCATTGTCTGCTGCACAAGTGCGAATCCGGTAAACATACAAACCCCGACAATGACAAACGGTAGTATTCGTGGGTCCGTGTAGCGTAGTCGTCTGACCTTTCTGTGCGTCTTTGGGTTGTGTGGTGATTCGGGCAGGAACTTGAGGATGAATAGACCGTTCAGGAACGCGAAAACGGCGATTGTCCACAAAGGTGCGAGGAGCGATATGACCGCTAGACCAGCTAGTGCCGGGCCAAGAATAGAGCCAATGTTACTCGCTGCGCCAGCGGCTCCCATTCCTTTTGTTCGGTTGCTGACGTCTGTGATGTCTGCCATGTAGGCCGTCGCGGCGGGCATTCCCGCGGACATAATGCTTGCGTGTGTCACGCGGGCAACAATCAGGCAGATAAAGAGCGGCGTGCCCAGTAACCAACCGGATAGACCAAGGTTAAGTACAGTGTTAAATATAATGGTCCCTAGAGAAAACCCGAAGACGCCGATCAACATGACGCGTCTTCGGCCATATCGGTCGCTTAACCTACCCCAGTGTGGAGAAGAGAGAAATACCGCTAGTGACGAGATGGAAATAATGCTGGTGATCTGAAAGTCCTGCAACCCTAGTTCGCGGCCAAGAGGCGCAAGTACAGGGAATAGAACGGAAAACCCCATTCCCATGATGACCAGGGAAGCGAGTAATGTGCGTCGAGATCTTTCGTATTGCGGATTAGGTGAAGCTGGTTCGATTTTGGGTTCCAAGTGTTGAGAGTCTAGGTTGACGAACTTTAACAAGCGCGCATCTTAAACGGTTGTACCTCGATGGTCACCGCTCAGATGGTCACCGTTTAAAAAAAGTTAGGAGTTGGGGGCAAAAAGCTTTTTGAAGGAACTCTATAAACCAAGCTGTCACAGCTTCCTTAAACTAGTAATAGGCGGTTTCCCGGCGCAGTGGGCTTTTAGGACGTTCTTCTGACGCATTGGCGCGAGGTGCTGGCTAAGCGGGATCTTGGTTTTAGGCGACTACAGCACTAGTTTTAGTCGACTACAGCACTAAAAGTACTCACAACATTTCCTCGATTCTGTTGCCAGAGGCGAATATTATGCGACCTTTCAGCCTAGTGCTGTGAAACTTGAAATCTTAGGTCTTTTTTGCGTTTTCTAAATTAAAAGGTAGGTCAATAATTGAACAAGTTAAAGGGTCAGATAATCTTTTGGTTTATGCTCCAGCTATCTAGTGTCGTGTTAGCAGACACAGCGGTTTTCGCTGGTGGCTGTTTTTGGTGTGTCGAAGCTGCTTATCAGGATATCGAAGGTGTTACTGATGCAGTATCTGGTTTCACCGGTGGAAAGCTCAAAAACCCAACTTATAGCGGCAATCATCGTGGTCACTACGAAGCAGTAAAGGTCACCTATGACCCCGCAGTCATTAACTACGAGCAGTTACTGGAGGTGTTCTGGCACAACATAGACCCGTTTGATGATCGCGGCCAGTTTTGTGACAAGGGGGACAGCTATCGTAGTGCCATTTTTTTGACCGACGAGCAGAGATCGCAGGCAGAATCGTCAAAGGAAAAGGTGGTGCAGAAATTTCAATCTGAAGTTGTGGTAACAGAACTATTACCGGTGTCTAAATTCTGGCCGGTTGAAGCAGGACACCAAGATTATTACAAGAAAAATCCCATCCGCTATCATTTGTATCGAAATGGTTGTGGTAGAGATCGTCGGTTAAACCAGATATGGGGCGACGCTGCGGGCGGCCACTAGTTTCTAGATTTGTATAATTAGCGCTGTTCAGAAAATATTAACCGCGGTGGTTGTTTACCAATAGGTAATAGTTGTTTATCTACACAATCCTTATTGTGTATTTTGGTATCCTTGAATAGAAATTTTCGGGCATGGACTGGCTATGCACATTAAATCAATATAACTTCCTTACTTCGCATATTCCCTGAATAGAGGCTTGCAAGATGTCACCAATTCCAAGAGGCGCAACAGTTGCCGTTACCGGAGCGACTGGGTTTGTCGGTGGTTGGGTAAGTCGCAGATTGCTTGAGCGTGGCTACCGGGTAAAGGCGTGTGTTCGTGACGTTAATAACGAAAAGAAAGTAGGGTTCCTCAAGGCTATGCCTGGGTTCGCGTCTGGTCGGCTTACCCTGCATGCTGCGGATCTTGACTCCGATGGCTGCTTCGATGACATCTTTAAGGGGTGCCATGGCGTGGCGCATCTATCTCATGTTAGCGACTACACCGACCACGAATATATCGCACGGGTCTGCCAGCACGTTGTTAATTCCATCAACCTTTCCGACACGGTGACAAGGATGGTAGTGACTTCAAGTCTCGCTGCTGTGATTTCGGAAATGGATCTGGATGAGTTGGTTCGACGACCTGTCATCTATGAGGACAGATACCCTGACGATGCCAATCCACGTAGGACTGCAAAAAGTCAGGGCTACTCTATGGGTAAGATCATTGCTGAAAATGCTTTTGCGGAAGCTGCTGAAGTTAGCGGGCGCTGGGACGCAATCACCTGTTGCCCTTCGGATAACGTTGGCCCAATCCTTTCCATGCACCAAAAGAATTTTGGCCCCTGGCAACATGAGATCGAGAAAATGCTACTTGGAAGGTACGATCAAAATTGGGTTTATCGACCTTGGTTTCCGGTCGATGTCAGAGATGACGCTGATTGCCATATAGGTTTGTTGGAGAGCACGGAGGTCGATAACGGTGATCGATTTATTGCATGGTCTACAGACGCGATTGATGTCGCCGACGTATGTGCGGAAATTGACGAGGTGCTCCCTGAACTAGCCTTTGACGTGACGGAGCCAGTTGAAATACACCCGGAAAAGATCCAGATGCGAGAAGAAAAGTATCGCTCGATATGGATGGGCTGTGACTGTAGGAATGAACGTATACAGGCTGTCACGGGAGTAGAGTTTAGGCCCTTTGAGGAATCCCTGCGAGACTGCGTTGAATCGCTTATTTCGATTGGCGGAGTGAAGGCTCGTTCAATCGAAGATTAGGTAACGTGATGTCTACGTTACGAAAAATCAAAAGCTGACAGAACTAATCGCGAGTGCTGTGTTGTCGGTCGTTGGCACTTTGTCATATTGAGACTGGTCGTTCGTTGTTTTAGACGATTGAGTCTTGAGCTATCATGAAAAATTAAGCTAAATATCCAAGCGAAGCACTTGGTTAATGTAACATTGACTAAGTGCAATAAACGTTTTGGTATGGGACAGTGATCAAAGGTCTACATCCCCCATATTGGTAATGTGGACCTGCGGTATGTCAGCTTTATGCTTCCGTGGCTTAAATCAGGCGAATTGGAGGAGGCAAAGAAAGCACATGCGCCAAGCCATAATATATTGCCACCTGTTGAGTAGAAATAAATCATAGACGTCACTCAAAAAGTGACAGCTGCAAAATGTAATGTAGAAACGATTAATATGTGGTAATTCATTACTGCTTTTAAAGGAGAGAAAGATGAGCGATACGAAGGATTTTGTCCTTAACCAGACAATGCTCCGCATAAAAGACCCCGAGAACTCAGTATCTTTTTACCAGAATGTTCTTGGTATGGTGTTGATAGATAAGTTTGATTTTCCTGAGATGTCTTTTTCCTTGTACTTTATGGGATATCCTAACGAAGCAATACCTAAAGACCCGGGTGAGCGTGCTAAATGGTTGTTCGAGCAACCTGCGTTGCTAGAGCTAACCCATAATTACGGGTCGGAGAATGATGACGATTTGACTTACCATAATGGGAACGATGATCCACGAGGCTTCGGCCACATTGGTGTATCAGTACCGAATGTATACGAGGCCTGTGACCGGTTTGAAAAAATGGGTGTTGAATTTGTGAAACGGCCCGACGAAGGCAGTATGAAGGGGCTCGCGTTTATCAGGGACCCGGATGGCTACTGGATAGAGATACTTTCCCCTAGCGGGTTGCGTGACCTGATTCTTGACAGTACTGTATAGGGAAAAGTTCGCAAGGCTATTTAATTCCGAACATTATGGGTGCATGACTAAATTGGAGAGTAATCATGAGTGAACAACGATCTTCCTTCCGTCGATTTGATGAATGTACGAAAGATCAGATAAAAGTAATTGGAGCCAATGCCAGAGCTTTTGCCGATGGTCTCCCAGACAGAGTACTTAAGCATCTAAAGCTGCTGGATGGTGATTTTGGTGGTTTCAACGTCGATAGGCTTGAGCACAGTTTGCAAACTGCAACCAGAGCTCATCGAGATGGTTGTGACGAGGAATATGTCGTCTGTGCATTGCTACATGATATAGGTGACACGCTTGGCACCTATGATCACGGTGCGATTGCTGCGGCAATTCTCAAGCCTTTTGTTTCAGAGGCAAACCTGTGGATGATGGAAAATCATACAGTTTTCCAAGGTTACTATTACTTCGATCATATTGGTGGGGATAAAAATGCGAGGGACGTTCATGCGGACAATCCTCACTTTGAGCATACCAAGGAATTTATTGAGAAGTACGACATGCCAGCGTTTGACGAGAACTATGATTCTATGCCTCTCGTAGAGTTTGAGCCGATGGTTCGGCGAGTTCTCACGAAGAGCCTTAGGTAGGATTCGACAAAGACATTGATTTGCTACGACTAAGAAGCGGATAGTCGTCGGGCATTCAGCTCCCAGTGTTATCGGGGTGAATTTGACGTCTTGACCTGAGTTGCAATGATCCTGCTGGAGGTGGGATGAACTTTGAAGACTATACAGAAATCACGAGGCGTCGTTACGAGTACGCTCTTGGGATTGATACACGAGACTTTAAATTATTGAGATCCATCTTCACTGAAGACATCAAAATGGATTTTAAAGATTATAGTGGAGAGCCTTCTTCAAAACTCAAAGCAGATGACTGGGTGGCAGGCTGCAGAATTTTATTTACTGGGTTGGATTCGACCCAGCATGTTATGAGTAATCCTATCGTTGACATAGATCACGAACGTGCGCAGTGCCGGATGTACATGAAAGCAGAGCATTTTTTGCAGAACAATCTGGGCAGCCCCGAATTTTCACTCGGGGGCTATTACATAGACCATCTGGAAAAAGTGAACGGAAAATGGTTGATCAACGCGGTTACGCTAAAAATTTTATGGAACCGGGGAAATCGTCAAATCATGTCTCTGGCTTCAGCGCTAGGTGCTCAAAGATTGCTAGGTGAGGTTTAGGTAGGATCTTCTTCTAGAGCATGTTCTAGAGCGTGCAGAAATGCCTGGTTTAGGCGACGGGATACCTTAGCCTCGGGTACGAAGGTATCAGCGCTATGATAGACCCCGGGGAAAATCGAAAATTCACAGGGAACACCCGCAGCGCTTAATCGCTGCGCGTAGTCAATATTTTCATCACGGAAAAGGTCTTCAGAACCGACACACATATACGCAGGAGGTAACCCGGTAAGGTCGGTTGCCCTAGCGGCTGCCGCGTAGGGTGAGGCCTCAGCACCTGGAACGCCATCTAGATACATTTCCCAGGCGTTAAAAGATGTGGATTGATTCCAGACTGGATGGTTTTCAATTTTTCCTGAACCTGTCGCGTGTAGATTGTCGATCATGGGATAAAGCAGCAGTTGCAATTTCAGAGGAAAGTTGGCTTTGTCTCTGTTCATGAGCGCTACTCCTGCAGCCATTCCGCTCCCTGCGCTCGCGCCTCCTATGGCCACCCGGGTTTTATCTATACCTAGTGTTTCGGCTTCACGCATAATCCATGCGAGTGTTGAATAACAATCATTAGTTCCTGCCGGAAAGGGGTGCTCTGGTGCTAGGCGGTAGTCGACGGAGAACACAGTGCAGTTGCAGTGATCCGCGATGATTCTTGCTCTTTCATCTTTAGCGTCACCCAAGATATAACCGCCCCCATGGATCCAAAGAACGGCAGGGTGGTTGGGCTGCTCATTTTTTCGATAAATATAAATATCAACCGTGCCGTCTTCGGTATCGATGCTTTTTTTGTCCGATAGCACCTCGATTGAGGAAGTTCCCTGAGGTCCAGAGGCCAGAAGGTCGCGCATCTTAACGATGTTTTCTCTGTTCAGATCCAGTGCGGGAAATGTTTCCAGTGCAGGTAACAATTCGGGGTCGATGCGGGTGTAGTCAAGTAGCATGTTGTCTCACTTTAGGTAACAGCACATTTTCTCGTTAGAGAAGTTCTGATATGGTCGAAGTAGCCTTTCCATTATTACAAAACTTTTATCGGAATAGAAATGACGGAATTAAAATTACCTGTGATGTTGCAGGGCGTTCATGGCAGTCCCTACACAAGAAAATCTCTCGCGGCACTAAGATACCGCAGGCTTCCCTATCGATTTATTATCGGCCAGCCTGGTAATCCGATACCTGTAGGCTACCCCGATTGGGAGGCATTGCCTTTGCCAAAAGTTGGGTTGCTGCCAACATTCTATGTGTCGGACGATGACGGCGAATTAAAAGCGATCACTGATTCCACTCCGGTACTTGCGCAATTGGAATCGTTATCGGAGGAAAGAAGCCTTTATCCAACGGATCCCGTCATTCGCTTTCTAAACTTTGTACTTGAAGATTATGCGGACGAGTGGCTGACCCGTTGCATGTTTCATTACCGATGGATGTATGAAGAAGATATTGATAAAGCAGGCGCAATCCTGCCCTTCCTAAGGGACACGGGGATTCCCCGTGCGCAACACGAGAAAGTGAAGGACTTCGTGTCAACCCGTCAAATCGAACGGTTGTATGTGGTAGGTTCAAACGATGTGACGACTCCTGTCATAGAGGATAGCTATCACCGATTCCTGAATTTGATGGATGCTCACTTACAACAGTTCCCGTTTTTGATGGGCGGAAGACCTGGGTCTTCGGATTTCGGCGTGTATGGCCAACTTACCTGCCTGACTCATTTTGACCCCACACCGACAAAAATTGTGTTGGAGGAATCCCCGAGGACTTATGCTTGGGTTGAACGTTTGGAGGATCTTTGTGGATTTGAGGTAGAAGAGTCTGACTGGTTTACCCGGGATTCTATTCCGGATTCGATACTTGGGTTGCTCGGAGAGGTAGCACGAGTACATTTACCGCAGATGCTTGCTAACGCTCGGGCCATTGCCGCGGGGGAAAAACAGTTTGAAACAGAAATCGATGGTAAGGCTTGGCAACAGCCATCATTTCTCTATCAAGCAAAGTGTTTGCGTTGGACTAGGGAAGAATTTGGTGCCCTTGATGATTCTGATCGTGAGAGCGTCAGGCACCTTTTGTCTAATGTCGGGTTGATGCCTTTGATCGACGAAGCTATTGGTTAAACCATCACTTACCACAGCAAGGAAAAAGCACCGGCTGCACCGAGATTTTTCCTTGCTGATGAACTATTTACTTTTCGGCGATTCCTCACTTTCAAGCCACCGGTTCAGCGTGTCATGAAAATGTCTGATCTTGGATTCTTGATAGCTTGCGAAAATAGTCTCGCCTTTCGGGTGAGAATGAAGACCCTTTTGCACCATTCCATGATTCACATAATCCTGGTTAAAAATCTTTGCCAGGTTGCTGCCAATCTCAGCGGCTACAGTGTAGTCGTCATCAATATCGAGGAATGTGCACTTAGCCGGTTCTGGCATAGGTGCGCCCTCGGGTAGAGCGACCATATACATCACTTCGTGAAGCGATTGCTCTGGGTTATCGCCGTCCGGACGGAATCGATAGAAGATAGGACTGAAGTCAGCCCATGGGCTGATGTTTGGAAACATGGAATAGTAAATAGCATCATTCAGGTCGGCGTCACTGATCTGGTCTACATATTCTCCAAACTGCGGTCTCATTGCTTCACGTCTGGCAGCCGCCGATGATTCGCGATACTCGTTTGGGTCAGTGGGATAAACCATTGGGTCATCTTCCTGTCCGGGAATAATTTTCCCGCCGACCCAGCTACACATCTGTATGTCAGCGGACTTCACTTCGCCACTGATATATTCGGCTTGTTCGGTAAACCTGCCGGTACGGCCATTCTGAAACTCGACTTGTACCACATTTTCAGCGATGCGCCGGTAGATGTGGCCGCTGATCATGTGCTTCATGCTTTGGTAGGCCTTGCCATCGGGATAACAGGAAGGGTCGTTTTGGTCGAGCCCGGTGTGGGGGCTTGGATATCCTGACGGAGACATCGCCCGGGAAAAATTACCCCAAGTGTCGTATTTTGAGTTTGTATCGCCAAAAGAACCCAGTAGTTCAGGATGAGTCGCGATAACATGGTATGACTCCATAAAGGCTTCCTGCGCAACTTTCCAATTGCATGGTAGCCGTTTAATCAGATGCGCTGCCTTAAACCGACGCTCAAACGGGTGGCTA
>MDTF01008900.1_pt1 | contig 10422 bp, 9 predicted proteins | sample 811191 | NCBI WGS metagenome assembly MDTF01 (sample SAMN05326649, study PRJNA326480) | marine metagenome | isolation source: seawater | place: Southern Ocean | collected 2011
CCAAGAGTCTGGAAAGAGAGATTCGCGGACAAAAAATTAACGAGCGACTTAGATAAAATGGGGTGATCCGGGTCTATATTGATCGCTTACTTTAAAGAAGCTATTGAGCAAAAATGGATGATCGCCGCTCAAGTACCTGTTCTTTCATCTAAAGGTGAAGCAGGCAAACGCCGCTCTGCATTTTCGGAAGAGGAATACGAAGCTGTATTGGACGCAATACTAGAAAGAGAATTTAATGCCCATAGTGAAAAAACTCGTCAGATCTGTGAGTTACTTTATGATTATTGTGAAATAACAATAAATACTGGTATTAGACACGGAACGGAAATGGACGCCTTAACGTGGAAGGACATCGAAATAAAAACGCAAGGGTCTAAAGCTCAATTCTTCATTCACATCACCAAAGGTAAAACAACAAAATATACAGGCCCTCGTAAAGTAGTTTGTAAACGTGATGTGATTGGTGCTTTAACTAGACTCAGAGAACGTTTTCCACTGCGTACACCTAACCAAAAACTATTTTTGCTAGCAAATGGTGAACCCACAAAGCAATTAGGTAAGGCATTTGAGAAAGCTCTCCAAAGTTCGGGATTAAAAGAGTCACCCAGAGGACCGCGAACGCTATACTCTCTTCGACATACCTACATTACGTGGCAGCTTCTCAACGGAACCAGCATGGACGTAATTGCGCGCCAATGTGGAACCAGTACAGCAATGATCGAGCAGCACTATAGTCACGTAAAGCCGGAAATGTTTGCCGATGCTTTGTCTGGAGTAACATTTGACAAAGAAGAGCCCAAAGCATTGTCTAAGAAAACATTGAACAGACGTGCAAAGACCGCAGAGCGCGACGAAAAACGCTTTAAAGAATGGGCTGAGGAGTTGAGAAAGCGTGGGTGTATTTAGTGCAAAATATAGTGAGATAATATTATTAATAAGTTCCGCCTAACGATGAAGTGAAAAAAACTGAGATAAAAACCGATTGCCGGTCGGTACTCTCTATGTATAATACCTATCGTTAATCGGTTTTTTAAAAGGGTGCGGCGAATATGAATCTTGGTGAACTTGAAAAGCTAGTTCTACATTATTTATGGAAGCACAAAGATGTTGATGTAAAGCAAGTTTATTCGCATTTCATAAATGTGAGGGGAGGAAGCTTAAATACCTACCAGAGTACACTTGATCGCCTTTTCAAAAAGGGACTTCTAGCCAGAAAAAAAGAGGGGCATGCATATATCTATAACACAAAAGTCGAGAGATACGAGTTGATCGGACAGCTTATAAAGTCAGTTGCTAGTGACTTTATTGCTGGCGACGATAGCAGCCTTATCGCAGCTTTTTCTTCCATCTCAAGTGAATTTAGTGTCGACCAACTAACTAAACTAGAGCAACTTATAGAAGAGCAAAAAAAGCTCAAGTCAGTGAACAAGGATTAAGTAAAATAATGACAATATTCTTCAACCTGCTAGCAATTTTTACTATTGCATTCGCAATAACTAATTTGGTTGTGTCTATTGGCGTATCTTTACTAGGACAAAAGTTAACATCTGTTCAGTTAAAACCAAGGAAAGCTCTGCTTTGGTTTTGTGTTTCAATGCCATGGATAATGAGCATTTTAGTCTGTCTTTACTTACTTGATATATATGTCTACTCAAGCATATTTGAAACTAAACAATATGCTCATTGGCATCATATATCAGATTTCAACTGGTTTAGTTGGCATGCAGTTACAATAATACTCCTGCTCTCTTACATGATGTTTGTATTGACTTCAAAGACGAGACAGCTATGGCTTCATAGACAGGAGGTGAGCTTGCTAACTTGCCTCTCAAAAAACTTAAGCCGGGGGGTATATGAAGTTGAGATACCTAAATTTGCAGCGTTTACCTCTGGAATACGGAGCAAGAAATGCTTCATAACTACAGGGCTTTTGAATGAGGTTACTCCCGAAGAACTTGATGTCATTTTAAAGCACGAAAGAGCGCATGTTGTAAATAATGATCCCCTGAAAAAGTGGCTTTTTAGTATTTTGGTCTCATTTTATTTTGCACCAGTAGCAAGATTACTAACTCTACAGATGGTGTTGGCTATGGAACAAGATGCAGACAATGCTGTATTAGAAGAAGGAATTGACCGGATATTCGTTGCAAGCACTTTAATTAAAGTTGCAAAGCTTAATGCGCAAGAGGACATACTTAAATCAAGCGCTTTAGTTGTAAATTTCGGAGCAGATGTCCTTGAGCAACGCATCTATTTCCTCTTGGGTAGGTTGCAGTTGTCACCTATCAATAAGACTGTAGCGTTCTCTTTTGCCATTGCATTATTTTTTCTATGTATGACTTCTTTAGACGGTGTTCATCATCTTATTGAAACGGTGTTTAGCCATTAAAATTTATTCTAAAAACCGATCGGTGAACGGTTTTTATTTTCAAACTTAGTCGAAGGCTTTTAAAAAGCTTTCATAAGGATTTTATTTATGTTTTTTGGAAAAAAATTAAGCAAAAAACCGATCATCAATCGGTATTTTGTGAGTGGTATGCTTATAAGCATGTCCATCAGTGGGATGTCTGTTGGTGTTAATGCACAAGAAATACTCACATTGAATGATGCAATTAGTCTATCCCTGCAACAACATCCTGAATTACATGTATTCACACATAAATCAGAGGCTGCAAAAGCTCTTATTACTCAAGCTGAGGTTGGCACGCCTAAAGTAGTTAATGCGCAACTCGAGGATTTCTTGGGCTCTGGTAACAACTCAGGGGTATCTGGATTGCAAGCAACATTGAGCATTTCATGGTTACTTGAAAATGACATTATCGAGTCTAGGGTCAATCTAGCTTCATCGAAAGCTGACGCAACTACAATTGATCAAGAGGTTAAAGCCGTTGATATCGCAGCAAATACAGCACGATTGTATATAACCTTATTGGCTCAAAAAGAGAACTTAAAGTTGGCGAAGATTGCAGAAGACCAAGCGAAAGATCTCTTGGACAATGTAGAAGGTCGTGTAAAAGCAGCAAAAGCTAACGCTATCGATGAACTCCGCGCTCGCGCTTCGCTATCTTTGTACGAGCTAGAAGTAGAAGATCTTGTTCATGAGATTGCAGCAACAAAATCTGCATTAGCGGCGCAGTGGAAGGGTACTACAAACTTTTCAGTAACTGGAACGCTTACAAATATTCCTTCAATTTCTGAGTTAGATGAAGTTTTGAAAAGATTGAAGGAAAACCCGAAAATCCAACGCTACATACTACAGCAACAAGAAATTGAATCTGAAATTGATTTGGCAGTAGTAGAGGAGTCACCCGCTTGGGAAGTGTCGACAGGCATTAGACGAAACGAAGTAATTGACGACTTTGCATTTGTAGCTGGGATATCAATACCTATTGGAGGCGAAGGTCGTAATAAAGGATTAATCACGTCTTTGCGTGCAAAGCAGAGCCAAAGTGCTGCTGAATCTGATGCCTTACTTCAAAGTATTTCCACTGATGCTCTGTTGTTGACTCACAAATTAAAGCACAGCCTCCATGTAATCCAAAAATTATCAAACAGTTCCATTCCGATGTTAGAGCAAGCAAATGAGCAAGCTAGTCGAGCATACAACATCGGAAGTTACTCATATACGGACCTCTTTGCGGTCCAGAAAGAACTGTTAAATGCGCAGAAGAGCCTAATCGATGCCTATACCAACATTCAACTATTTAACATTGAATTAGAGAGATTAACGGGTACTTCGGTATCCAAGAATGAGAGAGCACTATGAAACTTCGCAAATTATTTACCTTAATAGCATTTGCCCATATTGGCATTAGCTTATCCGCAATCAGTAACCTAGCTGTTGCTGAGTCAGCTAAAGAAATTACTCAAGAAGAAGTAGAGAAAGGCCCTAATAATGGTCGAGTATTGAGACAGGGTGACCTTGCTATCGAGCTGGCGATTTATGAAACCGACACCCCTCCCGAATTTCGTGTATACGCTAGTTATGCAGGACAGCGAATATCAGCTGAAGACATTGAAGTGAACGTAAAACTCACGCGTTTGGGAGATGGCATCGATGACATAGATTTTTATGTTGAGGGCAATTATCTGCGCGGTGACATGGTTATCTATGAACCTCACTCTTTTTTAGTTTCACTTACTGCCAATTACCAAGGCAAAACATACGAATGGTCTTACGATAACTATGAAGGAAGGACAAAAATAGATGATTCACTAGCAAAGGCTATGGACATTAAAACCGATTTCGTATCGAGTAAAAAACTTAACGCGCGGTTGAAAGTATATGGCCAGTTAGTTTTACCCCCCAATGCAGTGAGGAATATATCTGCGCGTTATCCAGGCGAAATAACTTCTGTTGATGTCATTTTAGGTCAAGCAGTAAAGAAAGGGCAGACTCTTTTCACTATCCAATCAAGCGAAAGCTTGCAAAGTTATCAAGTTAAATCGCCGATTGATGGCCTAATTACATTTCAGGATATTGGGGTAGGCGAACAATCGGGAGACAAGAAACTAGTCGCTATTACTGATACCTCGCAATTAATAGCAGAGCTGAACGTATATCCAGAAGACCAAAACAAGAAATTGTTAGATGCTCCCGTCGATATACAAGTTCCGGGTCACGATAAGACGATAAGCACTAAAATTTTTGACAGCCTTTATGCCGTTAACGGCTCGCAAGCAAAAGTCTATCGCGCCATTGTAAATAATAATGACGGCTTTTACTCACCAGGACAGTTTATAACTGCCCAAATTCTCTTTGACTCATTCACCGTTGAAAGAGCTGTGAAAGAGGAATCCCTTCAGGCTTTTAGAGATTTCACGGTGGTCTATGGAAAGTTTGGTGATCAATACGAAGTTCGGATGCTTGAGCTCGGCCGAAAAGCAGAGGGATGGGTTGAAGTACTAAACGGCATTCCCTCTGGAACAGAATATGTCACTCTCAACAGCTACATAATAAAGGCTGATATTGAGAAGTCGGGCGCGTCTCACGACCACTAAGGAACTCCTTGAATGTTAGATGCTATTTTAAAATTTTCAATCGAGAGAAGTAAGCTAATTCTCGTTTTTGTTTTCGCGGTAGCGATGCTTGGCCTTTGGAACTTCCAAAAGCTGCCAATTGATGCTGTACCAGACATTACCAATGTGCAGGTTGTAATAAATACAGAGGCACTTGGGTATACCCCACTGGAGGTAGAGCAACGTATCACGTTTCCTCTTGAAACCGCATTGTCAGGAGTTCCAAACCTGTCTTATACGCGTTCTGTATCTCGCTATGGATTATCACAAGTAGTTGCGATCTTTAATGATGACACTGATATCTATTTTGCTAGGCAATTAGTCAATGAACGTATTAACGCTGCAAAATCTGAACTTCCCTCAGGACTGGAGCCTGAGTTGGGGCCAATTTCTACGGGACTTGGTGAAATATTCATGTTCACGGTTGACGCTAAGGAAGGGACAACCAATGAAGATGGTCGTCCAATTTCCCCGACAGACTTAAGAACAGTTCATGATTGGGTAATTCGTCCACAATTGATGCAAGTAGAAGGCGTTGTTGAAGTCAACCCAATTGGAGGATTTGAGCGCGAGATCCTTATTGCACTGAACCCCGATAAATTATTGTTATTCGGTTTAACTCAGCAAGATGTCATAAATGCAGTAGGAAAGCATAATTCAAATAAAGGTGCAGGTTTTATTGAGAAAAATGGTGCTCAATGGTTAATTCGACTGCCTGGACAAGTGGAAACGCTTAAACAAATTTCTGAGATTCCTTTGCCTACAGACCTTGGCAAGATTGTTCGAGTAAAAGACGTCGCGGAAGTAAAAGAAGGTAAGGAGCTAAGATCTGGGGCTGCAACACAGAATGGTCGAGAGGTCGTGCTGAGTACAGTCTTTATGTTGATAGGCGAGAACAGCCAAAAGGTCGCGAGAGGTGTTGGTGAACGAATAAAAGAAATTAGCGCGTCACTTCCCGAAGGAATAGTCGTAAACGCTGTCTACGATCGAACAAAACTAGTCAATACAACATTAGATACGGTCGAAATGAACCTTACTGAAGGGGCTATTTTGGTCATTGTTGTTCTGTTCTTACTATTAGGCAACATAAGAGCCGCATTTTTGACAGCTTTAGTTATTCCTTTCGCCATGCTTATGACTGTAACGGGAATGATTCAAACACGAACAACAGCGAATCTGATGAGCTTAGGTGCACTCGATTTTGGATTGTTAGTCGACGGGGCTATCATTATCGTTGAGAATTGTTTGAGGAGACTTTCTCATGCCACTCAAAAAGGCGAGCTTAACGCCAAACAACGTTTATCCTTAGTTTACGATGCGACACGAGAGGTCATTCGACCTGCTTTATTCGGGGTTTTCATAATAACCGCAGTCTACTTACCTATATTTGCGCTATCAGGTGTTGAGGGAAAGATGTTTCACCCAATGGCAATAACGGTAGTAATAGCTCTTGTTAGCGCGATGGTACTTTCAATTACATTTATCCCTGCTGCTATTGCGCTAACTTTCAAAGGCAAGGTAACTGAGAAAGAAAACATCATTATCAATACCTCAGTATCACTTTATAGGCCTGCTCTGAAGGTTATTTTAAAGGCGAGATGGCTGGTCATTATAGTTGCATTCTCATTAGTTGTGCTGGCTTCATTTATGGGGATGCGGCTCGGCAGTGAGTTTGTGCCAAACCTTGATGAGGGCGACATCGCGATGCATGCGCTGAGAATTCCTGGTACTTCACTATCGCAATCTATTGCGATGCAGAAAGTACTTGAAGAGAGAATAAAAGCGTTACCCGAAGTAGAGCGCGTATTTGCAAAAATAGGTACCGCGAATGTAGCTACAGATGCAGTTCCTCCTAGCGTTGCTGATAATTTTATAATTATTAAGCCTAGAAGCGAATGGCCTAACCCTAATAAGACTAAAGAACAGCTAGTTGCTGAATTAGAAGAACTAGTTACACCTGTGCCAGGCAATAGGTATGAATTTCTCCAACCAATACAGATGCGATTTAATGAGTTGCTTGCTGGAGTTAGAGCAGAGCTTGCAATAAAAGTATTTGGTGATGATTTTGATACTTTGGCTGAACTCGGGAAAGAAATCGAAACGGCAATTCAGGATGTTGAAGGTATACGTGATGTGCAGGTAGAGCAAACTAAAGGTCTTCCAGTACTCACTTTTCTACCGCACAGAGAAAAGCTCGCATTATACGGGCTTAGCCTTGAAGACTTTCAAACACAAGTAGCTGTGTCTATGGGGGGGCAAGTCGCAGGAAAATTTTACGAAGGCGATAAACGTTTCGATATTGTAGCGCGTCTTCCTGAGGAAAAGCGCCAAGATGTAAATTCGCTGTCTAATTTGCCTATCTCCTTACCAAATGGTGAGCATATACCTCTAAAAGAGCTTGCTGATATGGAAGTTATTTTAGGAGCTAATCAAGTCAACCGCGAAAACGGAAAGCGCAGAGTCGTTGTTACTGCCAACGTGCGTGGTCGAGATTTAGGTAGCTTTGTTCAAGATATACAGGCAGCGATTAAATCTAAAGTTAAATTACCTGCCAGTTACTGGATTGAATATGGTGGTACTTATCAAAAGCTACAGTCTGCGTCTGAGCGTTTAAGCATTGTGGTGCCAGTCACACTTGTTCTTATTGTTTTACTTTTATTCTTAGCACTAGGTTCGATAAAAGACTCGCTCATTATTTTTTCAGGGGTTCCATTAGCACTTACAGGGGGGATCTTTGCTCTGTACCTTCGAGGCATCCCTTTTTCAATATCTGCGGCAGTCGGCTTTATAGCGTTATCTGGTATAGCAATTCTGAACGGATTAGTGCTTGTTTCGTTTATTCGAGATTTAATTTCGAGGAACCAATTGCTCGAAAGTGCAATTATCGAAGGAGCAGTAACGAGGTTAAGACCTGTTATCACTACAGCTCTCGTAGCTTCGCTAGGTTTTATTCCAATGGCATTAAACACAGGAATCGGCTCTGAAGTTCAAAGACCATTGGCAACCGTTGTAATAGGAGGTGTAATTTCTTCAACAATCTTAACGCTTTTCGTCTTACCCGCACTATTTCGAATTTTACATTCGAACGACAAGTCTGAAGAGCACATTTCTGGGAATTCATTAATGAAAAGCGAAGGGTAAATAAATGTTAGGTAAATTAAAGCTAACGCATTTGGTGTACCTTCTTCTATCTCTGTGTGCAATGGCTTCGTTTGAAGCCTTTGCACACGGTGTAGACGACAGTACACGTAACTTCTTAGAAAACAACACTGGTATCCAGATAATTCCTTTTCTGTATATCGGAGCTAAACATATGGTTACGGGTTATGACCATTTGCTGTTTCTAGTGGGAGTGCTGTTTTTTCTGAGAAATAGTAAAGACGTCTTGCTCTACGTAAGTATGTTCACGATAGGTCACAGTTTAACTCTAATGACTGGAGTCCTAGCTAATATCCAGGTTAATGCATACCTGATTGATGCAATTATCGGTTTATCAGTGGTTTATAAAGGGTTTGATAACCTCGGAGGATTCACCCACTTCTTTGGTAAACAACCCGACCCTAAGAAAGCTGTACTTATTTTTGGCTTGTTTCATGGCTTCGGATTAGCAACAAAGATCCAAGAGTTTCACTTACCTGAAGATGGGCTAGCGCTAAATCTGCTCTCCTTTAATATTGGAGTAGAAATTGGTCAGTTTATGGCTCTTATTTTTATTCTTCTGTTAATTAATTTTTGGCGTCAATTCGAGAGTTTCGACCGTTTTTCTGCGGCAACGAACACAGTCTTGATGAGTGGTGGTTTTATGTTAGTTGGCATGCAACTAACAGGGTATTTTGTTAGCTAAATCTTATGAGAAATATATTTATGGAATCTAATCAAACAAATCGAGCACTGATAAAAGCGACTGTAATTGCATTGTCAGTAGCAGTAGTGACTCTAGTGTTATTTATTTTACCTGCTGAGTATGACATTGACCCTACTGGTGTCGGAAAGAAGCTCGGTCTAACAGTATTTAATCAGGACGGAGAATCTCCATCTGCTAAGACAAGTACAGACGGTGACCAAGATACAGTGGTCGTTACTGTTCCAGCAGGTAAAGGTATCGAGTATAAGCTCAGCATGATGGAGAGCCAGCAGGTCACTTATGAATGGCAAACAAGTAATGGCGAGCTATATGTCGATCTTCATGGTGAACCAGATGGTGATAATACTGGCTATTTTAAGTCATACACTGTCGCTACTGTTGAAAGTATGAAAGGGAGTTTTGTTGTTCCTTTTAACGGGTCACATGGCTGGTATTGGAAAAACAACACAGACAAAGATATTGATGTTCAACTAATTTTCAGCGGTGAATACATCGTTGAAGGTTTAAAGTAAAAATGAGGAATCACAGAATGAAACACATAAAAGTATTAACAATTGCATCTGCGCTTTTAGCTTCTTCTAATGCTTTCGCACATGGAGGAGCGCATGGCGAGGTAAGTGTTATGGAGGTCATCCAAGCTGCCCAGACAACGGCTAAAACACTTACTTTTAAAAACAATGGAATGTCTGTAGGGAAGCTGGACACTTCATGGAATAAGGTCGCACAGGGAGATTTCGAATTAGTTGAAGCGACAGAGAGAGAATATATAGTTAAAGCGACAAACTCTGAGAACGGTGAAACTCTTTTCTTTAGCATTAGCAAAAAAGGGAAAGTCCTCAATGTTGAAAAGGCAACCTCATTTGACAAAGGTCATGGCCATTCTCATTAACTTCGATTAATGAGAATTTAAGTTTCGAACAAGAGATTTTCAGAATCATAAAGTCAGCCCCAACCGTGCTTTTGGTTCTGAAACGCTTGCTTAGCCATACCCTCAATCTTCTTGGACAAAGAAGTAAAAAGCAATCTCTTGTTCGCTTTTTTTGTATCTAAGGATAGGTATTAAAGAAGGTGTAGATTTACGAGTAAAATTAAACTATTTGAATAGTTGGTAAGCATTACTTTAAAAAGTTAAATCAGACTGATACGCAAGCTGTTAGAGTAACGTAACGCTTGATATCAATCGACTAGATTATATTAGACAAATTTTCGTTTGAACTTTTTGCTTCTTATACGCTAATGGAAATACGTACACGCCTTCAAATAAAAGATATTGAAAAATCTATTATTAGATAATAGTAACGTTAATCTATATTAACGTTACCTATTCGAGTAAAGATAAGAAGTTAGCTTTCCGCTTTTGATTACGATATGTCATGCAAGCGAATAGCGCTCACGTCAGCAGCAAATTTAAAATAATTAAAGGGTTGTAAATCTCTGTAAAGACAGTTGGGTGACGTCAACATGTTGGAGATATACAAGATGAAAACTAAGCTGCCTCATATTGGTATTTTTTGGGTCTACAAGTCGACTGTACTTGC
>MDTF01017689.1_pt1 | contig 10421 bp, 20 predicted proteins | sample 811191 | NCBI WGS metagenome assembly MDTF01 (sample SAMN05326649, study PRJNA326480) | marine metagenome | isolation source: seawater | place: Southern Ocean | collected 2011
ATTCAAACTCTCTTTGCCGATATTGAACGCATAACAGCTGATATTAATCCGCTACTAAGTGCAGGAGTGCTTATGGCATGTGCTCTACGCATATACAAGACAGTGCTCAATCCAGAAGAGTTTGAAAATATTACTAATACTATATTAGGATCTACAGATGATATTCGAACAATTGAACCTATGGATGAAGGCACTCTACATTAAAAATTCGGAAGGTTGCCAGAGTGGTCGATCGGAGCTCCCTGCTAAGGAGTTGAACCGCAAGGTTCCGTGGGTTCGAATCCCACATCTTCCTCCAACATTATTTGGAAAATATATATTATGACATTTAAGTACGATTTAAAAAACAAAGTAATTTTAACAGACTGTGATGGAGTTCTCGTAGATTGGACGTATAACTTTCACGATTGGATGAAGCGTATTCATAATCTAGAACCAGTTGATGATATCCAATCCTATGAGATGGAAATCATGTATGGCCTTCCTCGATCCACTATGAAGCAATATGTACGAGGATTTAATGCTTCAGCAGCTATTGCATATCTAACACCATTAGGTGATGCTGTTAAATACGTAAAGAAACTTCACGAAGAGTGTGGGTTTGTATTCCATTGCATTACTTCTTTATCCTTAGATCCTGCTGCTCAAAAGGCACGCATATATAACCTAGAACAATTGTTTGGTCCTACAGTATTTGAGAAAGTTATTTGTCTTGATACTGGTGAAGATAAAATTGAGGCGTTGCAGCCATACGTCGACACTGATTGTGTTTGGGTAGAAGATAAAATTGAGAATGCAGATATTGGAGTTAACTTTGGTCTAAACACATTCCTAATTGCACACGACTTCAACGCCGGTTATAAAGGCGGAGCTGTTCGTGTTCCAAACTGGAAATACATTTACGAAGTTATTACAGGTGGATACTATGGCGCATTATGATTGTAAAAATTGTGGGCATTATCTTGGAGTTGGCTTTGGTGAGTGTGAAGCTTGTACTCCTCAAGAGTTCTTTGATCTGCAAAATAAAATCAAAGACCTCGATAATTTGTCGGGGGATGCATGGAACAATAAGACATCAAAACTACGAGCAGATTTCATTAAAGAATATCTTGAAGCAAATGGATACAATCATCTGGTTGCTCAGTTGGAGGGATTGAGAAAAACACATCTATATAAATAAATAAACCATTAAAGGACGTACTAAATGCAAGTTAAATACAAAGCACACATCATGGATGAAATCTCTAGTCAAATTACTACAGCAAGTGCATCTAAAAAACGTATTGACATCATTACTTTAGATGAACATGAATGGACTGAGTTCAAATTGTATATGCGAAGTAAGAAGGCAAAAGAAGATAATCTAGCAGCCGAAGATGGTACAGATACCTTTAGGATTAATGGCATCATAATTAAACCTGAAACAATTGAAGCATCTGCGAGAATCAAATGATGTTATCAGAAAGGATAGAACCAACTTCACAAGGATTGACTCTACCTGAGCGAGATGCTCTTATGGGTAATAGCAAACACAAGAACCGTGATACTCTACACGAGATGCTGACAATAGTAAAAGAGATTAAAACCGACCTGAAAGAATTAAAACATTATATGCATGGAGAAAATAAGTAAATGAGTAGCACTCTTATATCATATTCACAACCACCAAGTGATAGCAAAGTACATTTAGAAAGCCAAGGTGACAATGAAATCTTAACAAATTTAATTTCATACTGCGCAAGAGTATCAGCACCAGACAATCAAGATGATTATGAATCTGGGCAGAAACTAATCAACTATTTAGTTAAACATCAACATTGGAGTCCTCTTGAAATGGTCTCTGCTTGTATTGGTGTAGAAACCACACGAGATATTGCCCGCCAATTTCTACGCCATCGATCATTTTCATTCCAAGAATACTCACAGCGATATGCGGATCCTACTAAGGATTTAGAATTTGAAATTCGTGAGGCACGACTGCAAGATCCAGTCAATCGGCAGAATTCGATTGATTGTGGACCAGAACATTTTGAAATTTTAATTGAGTGGGCCCGTCATCAGCAGCGTGTTATTGATACTGCAAAGGTGGCATATGAATGGGCTATATCTAAAGGCATTGCAAAGGAATGTGCAAGAGTAGTATTGCCAGAGGGAAATACAGTATCAAGGATCTACGTTAACGGAACAATCCGCAGTTGGGTTCATTACGTTGATTTAAGGTCTTCCAATGGTACACAGAAAGAACATATGGAAATTGCACGAGCTTGCTCAGATGCATTACTAAGTATCTTTCCTAATATAGAAAAATATACACATAGGTAATAATATGAGTTATATAACATACGACAAAATGCCTTCAATGCGACCGATAGCAATACCGACAGCAAATAAGGGATTTATTGGAGCTATCATCTTATGGTTAATATCCTCTCGAAAGTGGGAGATTGCTGAAGATTGGCAATTCAAAATAGATAGCCATGAATACGTTATCCCAGCTGGATTTGTATTTGATGGAGCCTCTATTCCAAAGTTCTTCTGGAGCTACTTATCCCCAACAGGTGTCTTATTAATGCCTGGTCTTATACACGACTGGGTATATAAGTATACTAAATTAAACAGAGTCGATGGTAAACAATCATTGACTATGAATCAAAAAGATTGTGACATCCTATTCAAGGATCTTGCAATCGCCATCAACGGTTTCATTGTAATCAATTGGGCTGCGTATTATATACTACGTGCTTTTGGTTGGGTTGCATGGAACTCCCATCGGAAAAATGATTAATAATAATTGTTGACCTTTACCTTATATTGTGCTATAATATAGTTCTAACATAAGGTAAAGGAATATACAGTAATGATTACTATTTTTGCAGATGATTCAACAGATCGTAAGAGCTTAGGTGATATATCGATCGCTATTAGTAAAATATTACACATTGAATATATGGACATTAGTATTGATGTTTGTCACATTGATAGTGGCTGGCATGGATATTGCGATGTGGATGGAAACTATCCTTATAAGGCAGATGTTAACATAAACGAGGATTTAAGCTTCGACGGTAAGGTTGTAGCTTTAGCTCACGAATTAATTCATGTATGTCAATTTGCAAATGAAATACCTCTTCTAGAGGATGATGCATACGCATATGAGAATATACTATCAGATATGGCAAGGGCCCTAGTATGATCAAACAAATATTTTTAATCGTTTCTTTATTGGTATCTTCGTTTGCAGTACAAGCAACAGAAAAATGGCCATTCCTTGAAGAGTACGAACCCACAACAAAAGAGTTAAGGTGTATTGCTAAAAACATATACTTTGAAGCACGTAATCAATCAGTAGCAGGCCGTAGTGCAGTTGGCCTTGTTACTATCAATCGTATGTATGATAAAAGATGGCCTAATACAGCATGTGGTGTTGTCTTTCAAGCCAAAGTATGGGATAATAACGTACCAGTTCGAAACCAATGTCAGTTCAGCTGGTATTGCGATGGTCTATCAGATACTATACGAGTGATGTCTGATTGGGATGATGCAATCTATCAGGCTAAGAATGCTGTTAGATTATTTAATGGAGGAGCTGATTTTACTGAAGGAGCTACTCATTATCATTCGATTAATGTAGATCCTTGGTGGGCACCTAGTTATGAATTTGTGGTCCGTATTGATGATCATTTGTTTTATAAATAGCATATTATTATTATTGAGAGAGTTATATCATGTCAAGATACTTATCAACTAAACATTACGGTCACAACATTGGTCTATCAGCTGTGTTCCGTCAACCTAATGCAGACCATTCACACTGTCATCTATTACATGGATACAGCCTGGCATTTACATTTACATTTGGTTGTACTGAATTGGATGGTAAGAATTGGGCTGTAGACTTTGGTGGCTTGAAACCTTTAAAGAAGTGGTTAGAGGATAACTTTGATCATAAGACAGCAATTGATAAGAATGATCCGTTCATGCATAAGTTCATGGAACTACAAGAATTGGATCTTGCAGAGATTGTTGTTATGGATGGAGTTGGTGCAGAGAAGTTTGCTGAACATGCATTTCACTTTGCAGATAAACTTGTTCGTATGGCAACTAATGATCGTTGTTATTGTGTGAGGGCTGAATGTGCAGAGCATGGATCTAATTCAGCAATATATGAAGGAGATATGTATTAATGTCTGCAGAAGCTAAAAAGTATCATTATAGTGAAATCTTCAACTCTATTCAGGGTGAGGGGATGTATACAGGTCAATGGACTATGTGGCTTCGCTTTTATCTTTGTAATCTCCAATGTGATGGATTTGGTCAGGATAATCCTACTGATCCTGATTCTTGGGAATTACCTTATAAGGATTTTGATCCATCTCAGATTAAGCTGGTAGAAGATTTACCAGTTTGGGATAAAGGTTGTGATAGTAGTTATACATGGGCTAAGAAGTATAAGCACCTAATGACTAATCAAACGTCTGCAGAGATATACGAAGCTATTAAAGATTCAATTAGGAATGAATTTAATCCTGATGGATTATTTAAACATCCTGTGTCTAATCAGATTGCTCATATGTGTTTTACAGGTGGAGAGCCTCTTCTAAAGAATTCTCAGAAAGCCTTTATTGACATTTATTCTCAATTTAAAGCTGATTCTTATAATATTCCATCAGGAGTTACATTCGAAACAAATGGTACTACTGCATTGATTGATAGCTTTAAAACTTTTGTAACAAATAAAGGAATATATAGATCTCCTTTATTCTTCTCTGTTAGTCCTAAGTTATGGACAGTAGCTGGTGAGAAGTCTCAGAAGGCAATCAAGCCTGATATTGTACGAGATTATCAGATAACTGCTGAGTTAGCTAATAGAGAATGGCATATGCCAACAGGTCAGTTAAAGTTTGTTGTGGGAGCTCAACCTGATCAATGGGAAGAGTTAGATCACGTTATTAGTCAATTTAGGAAGGCCGGTGTTACATGGCCTGTATATGTCATGCCTGTCGGAGCTACTCTTGAGGAACAAGAACTAACTGCTGGTGATGTTGCTAAGATGGCATTTGAACGTGGTTACAACGTATCAGGTAGATTACATTGTTATCTCTTTGGTAACGCAATAGGTACTTAATTATAAATAGTATAAAATAAACCTTGCCTTTTATACTAATAGGTAGTATAATAAGGCATCTATAATAGGAACTTTATGTATGATGTCATTTACAGAAAAACGAAATCAGTTCGATGAAGCTAAATCTAATATGGATCGTACTGATCTGATAGCACGTGATCTACTAAAGTATAAAAAGGATATGGAACCAGGTGCATACAATGCTGCTCGTAAACATATGCTAGCTGGTAGATTAGATAAGGTTCAAAACTTTATTGATGCTGCACGCGCTAAAAAGTAATTACAAAGCAATAAGGTGATCCAGGAGTTGCACTCGTAAGAGTTTTATCCTGGCCGGTGCCGTCTGTCCTGCCCCTTTTCTACAGACAATAAACTATACCGAAAAGGATTTAAAATGTCAAAATCAAACCATGCCTTAGGTGTGAAAGTTAATGCACACCTAACTAAAATGGGTATCAATACTCCTACTACAGATAAACTCTATGTAGATTCACAAACAAAGATTGATCGTATTGCAGAGCTTACAGCAGAGATGCTTCAAGTATTGGGATTAGATCTAACTGACGATTCATTAGAAGAAACTCCTATTCGAGTTGCTAAGATGTACGTTAATGAAATCTTTGGTGGTCTTCAAGATGAAAACTTTCCGAAGTGTACTACAGTAGAGAACAAGTTCTGTCATGGTGACGAATTTGTACTAGAAAAGAATATTACTTTATTCTCTGATTGTGAACATCATCTGCGTCCAATTATTGGAAAGGCTCATATTGCTTATATTCCAGGTGCAAAAGTATTAGGTCTATCTAAGCTGAATCGTATTACACAATACTTTGCTCAGCGACCTCAAGTACAAGAACGTCTCAATCAACAGATAGCTCATGCGATTGCATACATTACTGATTCACAGGATGTTATGGTTGTTATCGAAGCTGCTCATACTTGTGTGTCTCAGCGTGGTATTAAAGACACTACGTCTTCTACTGTCACAGCCTGTGTACTAGGACAGTTTGCAGATCACGATAGTGGTCTTCGACGTGAAGTAATGGCAAATATAAATCGATAAAACTGTTGCCCTTCCAAGGAAAGTATAGTATAATAGATATATTGACTAACGAAGGGTTTTTTATTATGAAGAATTTTGAGAAGGTAGCACAAGCAGTTTGGGCAAATAAGTCTATTGATGTTAAACGTACTCTGTTGTTAGATACAATAGAAGATTTTGATCATAAGGGTAAATTTGAACAGAATGCTATTAAGTTTCGAATTGCAGTTAATAAAGCTAACTCAACTGAATTAGATTTTATTGCATCAAACTTAGCTTTGAACAAAGATTTGAAAGTAATCAAGTAGGAATTATATTATGAGTGAACGTTTAACTAGTGAGTGGACTGATACAACTGAAGAAGCATATGGTGCTCCTGGTAAGAAGGGTCGTATTGGCGAGTTGTTTATGAAGAAGGTTTTCGAGAGCTGGGGTTGGGCTGTTGAAGATTGTGAAGAAGATAGATCCATACAGACTAAGGGTATCGATTTATACTTTAAAGCTCCTACATGGCATAACACATATTCATGTAATGTTAAGAATAATATGTCTAAGTATGGTTCATTCTTTGTTTATGCAGATTGGTTGTTTAACCCTAATTATATTAATCATCGTTACTTTCATGTTAATCCAGATACTGGTTGGGTAGCATGGTATGGAACAAAAGAAATGAAGACGTGGTATAAAGCAAATGCTCGAGGTAGTGACTATATTATAATCACTCCATCCGACTCACCTAAATTCATATCAAGACGACTAGCTAAGGTAGAAGCATAATGAATAAAGTAAGTAACTTTGTATGGGTAACTTTTCAAAAGGAAGGTATTCATTGTTATCCAGATGCAGCTATAAGTGAGAAGTTAGATGATGTAAAATTTCTTGGGTATCCTCATAGACATATATTTCACTTTAAAGTACACCTGGAAGTGTTTCACGACGATCGTGATGTAGAATTTATTCAGTTCAAGCGGTGGTGTGAATCTTTATATGCAGGTGATGTATTAGAGATTGATCATATGTCATGTGAGATGTTATCGGATGAATTAGCTGATCAAATATCGTTGACATATCCAGGTAGATGTGTTATAATAGATGTATCAGAAGACAAAGAAAACGGTTCACATGCACAGTACGAACCTTAATCGTATAAATAAGTGAATGTACAATAAATCTAACTAAGGTAAATAAAATGAGCACTACTTTACAGTCATATAAAAGATTACAAGAAGCTTCGGCTGGAAAACTTGATCAAATGTTGGGATGGGTTATATATGGTATGGAATCCACTAACCATGACCACGATAAGTTGAAGAAGGCTTTCACTAAACAGTTTGGTGCTGCAGCAACTAAAAAGCATTGGGATGATTTAGTATCTCAAACTATGGGTGACTAAATTGATACAGGCACTGCGGTGCCTTTTATTATTATTATGGAGTAATTTATATAATGGCACTATTTGCACACATATGTCCAGGTGATCCTCACTTATTGGATATTCTTGTAGGTGATCGTTCTTTTCACCTAACACTTGCGCACCTCGTTGAAACAGATAAAGTGTATACTAAATGGTATGCAGATAAAAGTAGTTCAGCTAATGTAACCAATATCATGGACAACTCAGCGTTCGAAATGTATAAGCAAAATCGACCGATGTATCCGTCAGATAAGTTAATTGAGATGGGAACAGAAGTTAATGCTGACTACATTGTAATGTCTGATTATCCAGCACAACATCAATCTAAAACTATAGATGCAGCTATTGAGATGGCTCCACAATTACGTGAAGCTGGCTTTGGTACGTTCTTCGTCCCTCAATCAGAAATTGGTGATATTGAAGGTTTAGTTGATGCATTCAAATGGGCAGCACAATCTGCGCATGTAGATTATATTGGTGTTTCGATTCTAGCTGTTCCTAATGCGTACGGCGTAGAAAAGGATAATAAATTACAACGATTCTTATCTCGCTGGAAGTTTTTGAAGCTTCTTGATGAGCGTGGAATCTTAGATATTATCGTAGATAATGGTAAGATGATTCATATGTTAGGAATGGTTGATGGTCCTAATGAGATAGAATTATGTGCACAGTATATGGATATAGTTGATACATGGGATAGTTCAGCAGCAATCTGGGCTGGCTTACATGAGATTAATTTTGATAATTCTCCATCTGGATTGGTTGATGGGAAGTTCGAAAAGGAAGTTAATTTTGATTATAAATTAGTTGGTATGGATTCTACCAGGGCATTAAACCTAGTAGCAGCATGTGCATCTAACATTTATAAAATTGATAATATGATGGAGTTAACAAGTGAACGATATTAAGTATAGGTACAATGAGGATATGATCCTCAATGAAATTACAGATTACGTAAATGCTACATACAGTCAGCATTATGTTACTGAGGGAGAGCTACAGATCATCGATGTGTGGAAGTCGTTAGGTAATTTAGATACGACAGCACGTGATACAGCTATTAAGTATCTTGGGCGATTTGGAAAGAAAGAAGGTAATAATCGTAAGGATCTACTGAAAGCGATTCATTATATTATGTTAATGATGTACGACACAAAGGACCAATAGTATGAGTATGAGAAATATTGGGGGTGCAAAGTCCTCATCGTATCTGAGCTGTATCCAAGATGGTGATATTCAACCTAATGCAGTTGATTTACGGATTGGTAAAGTTTTCCGTATATCTAAGAATACATTTGAGATTGATGAGAATAGTAAGACACATCGAGGTTCAGATCCCTGTGAATTGAATCGTCATGGTGTATTCAATCTACCAGAAGGTCATTACGAAGTTATTATGGAGAATAAGATTAGTGTTGGTGGAGATGAAGCAGGATTCGTTATCACCAGATCAACATTAAATCGTAATGGTGTATTCTTAACTTCAGGATTGTATGATACTGGTTACGAAGGTGTTATGGCTGCCGTAATGCATGTTACTTGTGGTCCTATGAAGATTGCTCCAGGAACTCGTGTTGGTCAGTACCTATCCTTTGATGCCGAATCATTACATGATTATAACGGTTCATATGGTGATGGAAAGGAACATGATACCAAGTATACATAGAGTATATAATTGAATAATGGGCCTAAGGGCCCTTTTTTATGTGTGGTTGTAATTTATATAAATAGAATAAACAATTTAACTGTGGTTAATTAACATATGAAAAGTTTATTAGAATTCATCCTAATGGAAAAGGAAGCACATCCATTCAATAATCTTAAGCACGGTGATATGACTAAAGACCCCTCAAGAGCAGAAGTGTTTCTATCTAAGATCAAAAAGGGTAAGGAGTTTGTATTATCTTCTGGTGGTGTTGCAGTAATAAACAATAAACACTATGAAGAAATGGAGGCTGGATTTAAAACTAAAGGTTTTTCATTAATGCTGAAAACTTCAGCAGGTAAGGTAAAATACCCAGCTGGATTTCTTAAAACTGGTGAATTTGGTGGTAGAGGTAAGGGTTCAGGTGTTGCTGCAGAAAATGCCGCTCTTGCTGCATTTAACGAAGCGTTAGGTGATGTATTAGAAAAAGAACAAGCATCCTTCATCCAATTAAGTATTGGTGGAAGAATAGTTGAATGTGCTCAGATGGTATCAACAGAAGGTAAATTTCGTGGATTCGAACCCAAGTCTGATATGTCTATTGTAGATTCTAATATGATTCCTGTAGCCTTTATATCACATAAAGCTGGAACAGGACCAAAGTCATTCCAACAATATGGTGGGGTATCTTTTGCAGAATTTAAAAATGATAAGTCTCTAGTAGATTTTATGCAAACTGTTAAAGAACTTCATCCTGACGGCTTACCTAATGCCACTACCTATATGCGTAAGGTTACTGATAAGAAGAGTATTAATAGATCAGTATATGGTATGGAATTTGGTGGTGCTCGTAGTATTAATAATTGCGACGAGTTTCATCTTGGCGCAATGAAGTTAAAGAAATCTGGTAAGACATATACTATTACATCATTACACAAAGGTATTAATGGTGATATCCCTACCGGTGGTTATGAAGCAGTATTTTTTATTCGTTATAATAAACGAACAGCCAAAGCCGCAGGTGTAACTGTTGAAAATGCACGAGTTGGAGTTTTTCCTCGAGCTAAAGCAGTTAGTACTACTAAGGAGATTTGATAGGTGAATGATTTTAACAATTTTATTACAGAAGCTGCTGCCAATACACATATGACTCATATTGAGGATCTTGTACTTGATGGTGGTGTTAAGGGTGCAA